>Ga0247812_10000100_pt1 | contig 116946 bp, 110 predicted proteins | sample UWRJL149409B1_FD_178011 | JGI IMG/M metagenome (GOLD analysis project Ga0247812, IMG submission 178011) | Plant litter microbial communities from Arlington Agricultural Research Station in Wisconsin, United States - UWRJ-L149-409B-1 | ecosystem: Environmental > Terrestrial > Plant litter >... | reverse complement strand
GGCCGGACCTGTTCCGCTTCTACCGCTCCATCGGCGTGAATCTGAAGCAGTTCTACGGCTCCACCGAAACCTGCGCTTATATATGTCTGCAGCCGGACGGCCAGATCAAGTTCGACAGCGTCGGCCTGCCGGCGCCCGGCGTCGAGGTCAAGCTGGCCGACAACGGCGAGGTGCTGGTCAAGTCGCCAACCTTGATGGATTGCTATTACAAGCGTCCCGACGCCACCGCCGAGGCGATCGACGCGCAAGGCTACTTCCACACCGGCGACGCCGGCCTGTTCGACCAGGAAGGCCATCTGAAGATCATCGACCGCGCCGCCGACGTGGGCAGGATGAACGGCGGCGCCATCTTCGCGCCCAACTACATCGAGAACAAACTCAAGTTCTTCCCCTTCATCAAAGAGGCGGTGGTGTTCGGCCACCAGCGCGACGAAGTCTGCGCCTTCATCAACATCGATATCGAGGCCGTGGGTAACTGGGCGGAACGCCGCAGCATCGCCTATTCCGGCTATACCGACCTGGCCGCGCATCCGCAGGTGTACGGCCTGGTGCGCGACTGCATCGAGCAGGTCAACGCCGACCTGGCCGCCGAGCCGATGATGGCCGACACGCAGATCCACCGCTACCTGGTGCTGCATAAGGAGCTCGACCCCGACGACGACGAGCTGACGCGCACGCGCAAGGTGCGCCGCAAGTTCATCGCCGAAAAATACGCGGTGCTGATCGATGCGCTCTACAGCGGCAAGCAGTCGCAGTACATAGAAACACAGGTCAAGTTCGAGGATGGACGCTGCGGCATGGTGGCGGCGGACCTGAAGATCGAGCCGTGCAAAACCTTCGCCGCCGTTCAGGCAGCGGCATGACGGAGAATGCGACCATGCAGATGAACGAACCTGACGCACACTTCGGCGCGGACGCCGATCCCGGGCGGCGCAAGACCGGCCCGGTGATCCTCGACCTGCAAAACATCTCGCTGTCCTTCGGCGGCGTGAAGGCGCTGACCGATATCTCCTTCGATGTGAAGCAGCACGAGATCCGCGCCATCATCGGCCCGAACGGCGCCGGCAAAAGCTCGATGCTCAACGTGATCAACGGCGTGTACCGGCCGCAGAAAGGGGAGATCATCTATCGCGGCGAGCACCGCAAGAACATGGACTGCCACACCGCCGCCAAATCCGGCATCGCCCGCACCTTCCAGAACATCGCGCTGTTCAAGGGCATGACGGTGCTCGACAACATCATGACAGGCCGTAACCTGAAGATGAAGTCCAACTTCCTGATGCAGGCGCTGTACTGGGGCCCGGCGCGGCGCGAGGAAATCGCCCACCGCGTCAAGGCCGAGGAGATCATCGACTTCCTGGAAATCCAGGCGATCCGCAAGACGCCGGTGGGCCGACTGCCCTACGGCCTGCAGAAGCGCGTGGAGCTGGGCCGCGCGCTGGCCGCCGAACCGGAGATCCTGCTGCTGGACGAGCCGATGGCCGGCATGAACGTCGAAGAGAAGCAGGACATGTGCCGCTTCATCCTCGACGTCAACGACCAATTCGGCACCACCATCGTTCTGATCGAGCATGACATGGGTGTGGTGATGGATATCTCGGACCGCGTGGTGGTGCTCGACTACGGCAAGAAGATCGGCGACGGCACGCCGGACGAGGTGCGCTGCAACCAGGACGTGATCAACGCTTACCTCGGAGTGGCCTGCGAATGAACATCAACTTCTTCTTCGAGGTGCTGATCGGCGGCCTGCTGTCCGGCGTGATGTACGCGCTGGTGGCGATCGGCTTCGTGCTGATCTACAAGGCCTCCGGCGTGTTCAACTTCGCGCAGGGGGCGATGGTGTTCTTCGCCGCGCTGACCTGCGTCGGCATCATCGACAAATTCGGCGCGCCGCTGTGGGTGGCGATCCCGATCACCATCGTCGTCATGATCGTGCTCGGCCTGGCGATCGAGCGCGTGGTGCTGCGGCCTCTCGTCAACCAGCCGGAAATCACGCTGTTCATGGCCACCATCGGCCTGGCCTTCTTCATCGAGGGACTGGCGCAGCTGATCTGGGGCGCACAGGTGCACAAGCTGGAACTGCCGATCGAAGACGTGCCGTCCGAATACCTGATGAACAAATTTAACATCCTGGTTTCGCAGTTCGACATCATGGCGGCCGCCGTCTGCGGCCTGCTGGTGACCACTTTGGCGCTGCTGTTCTCGCGCACCAAGGTCGGACGCGCGCTGCGCGCGGTGGCGGACGACCACCAGGCCGCGCTGGCCGTGGGCATTCCGCTGCAGCGCATCTGGGCCGTGTTGTGGGCGGTGGCCGGGCTGGTCGCGCTGGTGGCCGGCCTGCTGTGGGGCGCAAGGAACGGTGTGCAGTTCGCGCTGACCTTCGTCGCGCTGAAGGCGCTGCCGGTGCTGATTCTCGGCGGCTTCACGTCGATGCCGGGCGCGATCGTCGGCGGCCTGATCATCGGCGCATCCGAGAAAATGGCCGAGGTGTATATCGGCCCGCTGGTCGGCGGCGGCATCGAGGGCTGGTTCCCGTACGTGCTGGCGCTGTTGTTCCTGCTGGTGCGGCCGGAAGGCCTGTTCGGCGAAAAAATCATCCGCAGAATCTGAGAGAGACCACCATGCTCTATCGCGAAGCAGGACAATTCAAAACCAGCTACCAGGCCGACAGCCAGATCTTCCCCATACTGCAGGACCGGCTGGCGTTGTTCGCGCTGCTGGCCTTCGCGGTGGTGATCGTGCCGCTGTTCGCATCGCCGTACACGCTGTCGGCGATCCTGATCCCGTTCCTGATTTTCTCGCTGGCCGCGCTGGGCCTCAACATCCTGACCGGCTACGCAGGACAACTGTCGCTGGGCACGGCGGCCTTCATGGCGGTCGGCGCCTTCGCCTCGTATAACTTCCTCGCCCGGCTGCCCGGCCTGCCGGTGCTGCTGGCCTTCGTGCTGGGCGGCTTGAGCGCGGCGGCGGTCGGCATCGCCTTCGGCCTGCCGTCGCTGCGCATCCGCGGCTTCTACCTGGCCGCGTCGACGCTGGCGACGCAGTTCTTCGTGGTCTGGTGCCTGACCAAGATTCCCTACCTGACCAACTACAGCACATCGGGCGTCATCACCGCGCAAAAGATCGTCATCCTCGGCTACACGTTCGACACGCCGGACCGCAAGTATCTGCTGGTGCTGGCCGTGGTGGCGGTGATGTCGCTGCTGGCCAAGAACATGATCCGCTCCAACGTCGGCCGCTCGTGGATGGCGGTGCGCGACATGGACGTGGCGGCCGAAGTGATCGGCTTCCGACTGATGCGCACCAAGCTGCTGGCGTTCGCGGTCAGCTCCTTCTACTGCGGCGTGGCCGGCGCGCTGTATGCCTACGCCTACCTCGGCACGGTGGAGCCGGAGGCATATAACCTCGACCTGTCGTTCCGCATTCTGTTCATGGTGATCATCGGCGGCGTCGGCTCGGTGCTCGGCTCCTATCTCGGCGCGGCCTTCATCGTGCTGCTGCCGGTGTTCCTCAACGTGCTGGCGCACAGCCTGTCGCTGCCGACCAGCGTCGCGTCCAATCTGGAATTGATGGTGTTCGGCGCGCTGATTATATTTTTCCTGATCGTCGAGCCTCACGGCCTGGCGCGCTTGTGGCAAATCGGTAAAGAGAAATTGCGTCTGTGGCCTTTCCCGCACTGAACGCAAAACAATAACCCTGGAGGAGAAGACAATGAAGCTGATCGCATCTGTCGTAGCTGCACTCACATTAGCCAGCGCCGGCGCAGCCTGGGCGCAACCGGCCGCCGAACAATACATTGCCCTGCCCTCGTACCGCGTGGGCCCTTACGCGGCGGGCGGTTCCGGCTTCTACGGCGGCATCATCGACTACTTCAACCTGGTCAACCTGTCGGGCGGCGTCAACGGCGTCAAGATCTCGTGGGAGGAATGCGAGACCGAGTACAACCCGTCGCGCGGCGTCGAATGCTACGAGCGGCTGAAGACCAGGAACGGCGGGGCCACGCTGGTCGAGCCGTTGTCCACCGGCGTCGCCTACGGCGTGCTCGATCGCCTGGCCACCGACAAGATCCCGATGACGATGATCGGCTACGGCCGCTCGGACGCCGCCAACGGCAAGGTGTTCCCGTACGTGTTCCCGCTGATTACCAGCTACTGGAACCAGGCCGCCGCGATGATCAAGTACCTCGGCGACAAGAACGGCGGCATGGACAAACTCAAAGGCAAGAAGATCGTCCACCTGTACCACGACTCGGCCTTCGGCAAGGAACCCTTGCCGGTGCTGGAGGCGCTGGCCAAGCAGCACGGCTTTGAGCTGATCAAGGTTCCCGTCACGCCGCCGGGCAGCGAGCAGCAATCGCAATGGCTGCAGATCCGCCAGGCCAATCCGGACCACGTGATCCTGTGGGGATGGGGCTCGATGAACGCGGTCGCCATCAAGACGGCGCAGCGCAACGGCTTCCCGCGCGAGAAAATCCTCGGCGTGTGGTGGGCCGGTTCCGAAGAGGACACCGTGCCGGCCGGCGACGCCGCCAAGGGCTACAGCGCGATGACCTTCAACACGCCGGGCAATTACCCGGTCATGGACGACATCCGCAAAAAACTCTACAGCGCCGGCAAGGGCAACCTGGCCGACAGCAACCGCATCGGCTCCGTGTACCACATGCGCGGCGTCAGCGCGGCCATCCTGTGGGTCGAGGCGATCCGCGCCGCGCAGGAGAAGTTCGGCAAGGGCAAGCGCATCACCGGCGAGCAAATGCGCTGGGGCCTGGAGAACCTGAACGTCGACGAGGCGCGGCAGAAAGCCATCGGCGCCTTCGGCATGCTGCCGGTCGTGAAGACCAGCTGCGACGATCATGAAGGTTCGGGCGCCGTCAAGGTCCAGCAGTGGGACGGCAAGAAGTGGAACGCCATCACGCCGAACTGGATCGTCGGCGACAAGGCGCTGACCCGCAGGCTGCTGGAGGAAAGCTCCGCAGCCTACGCGGCCGAGAAAAAAATCACCCCGGCCTGCGCGAAATGACGGTGCCTTATCTCTCGGTGAACAACGTGGAAGTGATCTACGACCACGTCATCCTGGTGCTCAAGGGCGTCTCGCTGCAAGTCCCGCAGGGGAAGATCGTGGCGCTGCTGGGCGCCAACGGCGCCGGCAAGTCCACCACGCTCAAGACCATCTCCACGCTGCTGCGCGGAGAGCGCGGCGACGTGACCAAGGGCGAAGTCCAGTTCAAGGGCGAGCGCATCGACCAGCTCACGCCGAATGAACTGGTCAAGCGGGGCCTGTCGCAGGTGATGGAGGGCCGCCACTGCTTCGGCCACCTGACCATCGAAGAGAACCTGCTGACCGGCGCCTACACGCGCAGCCTGTCGCGCGCGGAGCTCAAGCTGTCGCTGGAAAAGGTCTACCACTACTTCCCGCGCCTGCGCGAGCGGCGCGGCAGCCAGGCCGGCTACACCTCCGGCGGCGAGCAGCAGATGTGCGCCATCGGCCGCGCGCTGATGGCCAAGCCGTCGATGATCCTGCTGGACGAGCCGTCGATGGGCATCGCGCCGCAGATCGTCGACGAGATCTTCGGCATCGTCAAGGACTTGAACGGCAAGGAGAACGTCTCCTTCCTGCTGGCCGAGCAAAACACCAACGTCGCGCTGCGCTACGCGGACTTCGGCTACATCCTGGAAAACGGCCGCGTGGTGATGGAAGGCGCGGCGTCGGAGCTGGCCTGCAACGAGGACGTCAAGGAGTTCTACCTCGGCGTCTCCGGCGCCGGCCGCAAGAGCTTCCGCGAGATGAAATTCTACCGGCGCCGCAAGCGCTGGCTGGCATAGGAAAAACAACGACATGGCCGATACCCTCGACAGCCTCGAATCCCGTCCACCGGAACAGCGCGAACGCGAACTGATGGCGCGCCTGCCGCAGCTGGTGGCGCGCGCCAAGGCGGCGGCCGGCTGGTCGCGTATCCTGCGCGACGTGAACCCCGGCGAGATCCACAGCCGCGCCGCGCTGGCGACGCTGCCGGTGACGCGCAAGTCGGACCTGCATGATCTGCAAAAGGGACACAAGCCGTTCGGCGGCTTGAACACCACGCCGGTCGGCCAGCTGGCGCGGGTGTTCATGTCGCCCGGACCGATCTTCGATCCCGAGGGGCGCGGCCGGGACTGGTGGCGTTTCGCGCGGCCGATGTACGCGGCCGGCGTGCGCCCCGGAGGCCTGCTGCAGAACTGCTTCGCCTACCACTTCACGCCGGCGGCCTTCATGGTCGAAGGCGGCGCCGCGCGCATCGGCTGCGCGGTGATCCCGGCCGGCAGCGGCCAGACCGAGATGCAGGTGCAAGCCATCAGCGAGCTGCGGCCGGACACCTACGTCGGCACGCCGTCCTTCCTCAAGATCATCATCGAGAAGGCGCGCGAGCTGGGCGCCGACATCGGCAGCATCCGGCACGCCATGCTGGGCGCCGAGGCGCTGCCGGAATCGCTGCGCGAGTGGTTCGTCGCGCACGGCGTGCCGCACGTGCTGCAGATGTACGCCTCGGCCGATATCGGCAGCATCGCCTACGAGACCAGCAGCGGCGGCGTGCGCGTGCCCGGCATGGTGCTGGACGAGGACGTGATCCTGGAAATCGTCCGCCCCGGCAGCGGCGATCCGGTACCCGACGGCGAAGTCGGCGAGGTGGTGGTCACCGTCTTCAATCCGGACTATCCGCTGATCCGCTTCGCAACCGGCGACCTGTCGGCGATCCTGGTCCGCGCGCCGGCATCGCCGTGCGGCCGCACCAACACCCGCATCCAGGGATGGATGGGCCGCGCCGACCAGACCACCAAGGTGCGCGCCATGTTCGTCCATCCATCGCAGGTGCACGAGGTCACGCGCCGCCATCCGGAGATCGTCAAGGCGCGGCTGGTGGTCTCGGGCAGCATGGCGCAGGACGTCATGACGCTGCATTGCGAAGTGGCCGATCCCGCCAGCGCCAGCGCGGCGCCCATCGTCGAATCGATCCGCGACCTGACCAAGCTGCGCGGCGAGGTGGTGTTCGCCGCCATCGGCAGCCTGCCCGGCGACGGCAAGGTGATCGACGACGCGCGCGACTACAAATAGGCCTTGTGGTGTAAATCCAACGGCAAGCGGCGGCGCTGGATATGGCGGATAATATCGATCTTCCCACCTGTTTTAGAAGACGCAGAAGATCATGCAAGACTTCCACCACAACCGCGCCCGCGCCCTGCTGGAGAACGCCGAGGAGCTGTTCAGCAAAGAGAGCGTCGACAGCGCCGTCACGGCGATGGCCGACACCCTCAACGCCCGCTTCAATCACCCGGACAGCGAAGAGTTCCCACTGGTGCTGGGCGTGATGGGCGGCGCCGTGGTCTTCACCGGCAACCTGCTGCCGCAGCTGACCTTCCCGCTCGAATTCGACTACATCCACGTCAGCCGCTACGGCGACGACGACCAGGGCGGTCAGGTGGTGTGGAAAGTGGTGCCGCGCTCGAACGTCGCCGGCCGCACCGTCATCGTCCTGGACGATATCCTCGACGAAGGCGAAACGCTGGCCCACGTCAAACAGCGCCTGCTGGACATGGGCGCGTCCGAAGTGATCCTGGCAGTATTCGCCGACAAGGCGATCGGCAAGGCCAAGCCGGTCAAGGCCGACATCGTCGGCATCACCATCCCGAACCGATTCGTGGTCGGTTTCGGCATGGACGCTTATGGCTACTGGCGCAACCTGCCTGGCCTGTGGGCGATCCAGACCGAAGGCTGACCGGGACCGCGGTGCCGAGGCCATCTCGTTCCTGCCTGCGTACTGCAAGCATGGCGGCGCTGATGCTATGCGCGGCGCATGCGCAGGCGGACTGCGGCCGCACCATCGTCGCGCCGCTGGCGCCGGTCGGCATCAGCGTGGTCGCCGACGGCGATAAACTCAGCGGCATCTATCCCGCCATCCTCAAGAAGGTCACCGCCAGCACCGGTTGCGTGTTCAAGACTTACGTGGTGCCGCAGGCGCGGCTCGAATCGATGTTCGAACTCGGTACCGCCGACATCATGATGCCCGCCATCGGCACGCCGCGCCGCGACAAGTTCGGCGACTTCGTGCCGATGGTCGGCGCGCGCGCCATGCTGCTGTCGATCGACAGCGCGCGGCCCGCCGTGCGCGATCTGGCGGAGCTGCTGCAGCGCCGCGAATTGCGCATGGTCGCCGTGCGCGGCAACGACTATGGCGAAGACTATCAGGCCGCCCTCGCGGAGCTGGGCCGCCAGGGCCGTTTGTTCCTGGAGTCCGATCCGCTGCAGGTGGCGCGCGTGCTGGGCGAAGGCATGGCCGACGTCACCATCCTGACGCCGATGAGCCTTGCGCACGCGATGATGGAGGATGGCCGCGTGCGGCCGCTGATGGACCGCCTGCGCATCGAGGAGCTGCCGGAACTGCCGTGGCGCAGCAGCGGCGTGTACTTGTCGCGCAAGACGCTCAGCGCCGAGCAGCGCCGCTATCTGAGCCTGAAGCTGAAGGAAGGCTTCGACGCAGCCAAGGTGTGGGACCAGTACCGCCGCTATTATCCGGCCAATGTGGTCGCCGCCAGCTCGCGCCTGCGCTGATGACAGCGTGCGGACGGTGCGGGTGCGCGGCAAACCCGCCGCGCGCGACAGCCTGGCTGTGGCGCCTTGGCACGCCGCTCCCCCCAGGCCACGGCAGGGGTCAGACCCCGTACGGGGTCTGACCCCTATGTGCTGCGGCCAACGCTGACGCGATGGTCGCGGGGTTTCAGAGGCCCAGACGCGCCCGCGCGGCGTCGTATTCGGACTTCAGCCGCGCCACCATCTCGGCGGTGGTCGGAATGTCGTCCATCAGGCCCACGCCCTGGCCGGCGCCCCAGATGTCGCGCCAGGCCTTGGCGCTGGAGGAGCCGAAGTTCATCGCGGTCTTGTCGGCCTGCGGCAGCGCGTCCGGATCCAGCCCGGCGGCGACGATGGATTTTTTCAGGTAGTTGCCATGCACGCCGGTGAACAGGTTGGAGTACACGATGTCGGCGGCGGCCGATTCGACGATCGCCTCGCGATAGCCTTCGCTGACGTTCGATTCCTGCGTCGCCAGCCAGCGCGAGCCGATGTACGCGAAGTCCGCGCCCATCGCCTGCGCCGCCAGGATCGCGTCGCCGGTGGCGATGGCGCCGGACAGCGCGATCGGGCCCTTGAAGAATTTGCGTACCTCGCCCACCAGCGCGAACGGCGACAGGGTGCCGGCATGGCCGCCGGCGCCGCTGGCCACCAGGATCAAGCCGTCGACGCCCGCCTCCAGCGCTTTCTCCGCGTGGCGGATCGAGATCACATCGTGCATGACGATGCCGCCGTAGCCGTGGATCGCGTCCAGCATTTCCTTCGGCGGCGCGCGCAGCGAGGAGATGATGATCGGGATCTGGTGCTTGACGCACACTTCGACGTCGTGCGCGAGACGGTCGTTGGACTGGTGCACGATCTGGTTGACGGCGATCGGGCCGACGCGCTGGTCCGGATGGGCGGCCTGGTAGTCGGCCAGTTCTTTTTGCAGGTCGGTCAGCCACACATCCAGCAGTTCCGCCGGGCGCGCGTTGAGCGCGGGGAAGGAGCCGACGATGCCGGCCTTGCACTGCGCCGCCACCAGGGCCGGGCCGCTGGCGATGAACATCGGGGAGGCGATCACTGGGAGTGAGAGATTTTGCAACGCTGCAGGCAGGGCCATGACGAACTCGCTGTCGGGAAATTAATCGGAAAAACGATTATAGATCGAAAAAAGTACGATCGTGCAGAAAATAGGCGAGTTCCTCTATTCTCATTGATTCAGTAAGTACTCACCCTCGACGCGAGCCGCAGCCGCGCGTACCAGCTGGCGGACAGCCCAGCCGCCCAGCTCTTCCGGCGACTGGCGCAGGAAGTTGCGGTTGGCCGCTTCGAACACCGGCATCGCCAGCAGCAGCTGCGGCACGTCGGCCAGCGCGATGCGCTGCCGCTCCAGCAGCAGGAACTTGAGCAGCACCTTGAGCGCGTTCTGCGCGTTGCGCACCGGATCGGCTTCCAGGTAGTCGAGCCGCGAGCGGGCCCGCGCCAGCGCGCCGGCCACGTCGCTGAACGGCGCGCCGTGGCCGGGGATCACCAGTCGCACGTCCAGCCCGGCGATCAGCTCCAGCGTGGCGCGCTCCTCGGCGAAGCCGGACTTTCCGTCCAGTTCCGGGAAGATCACGCCGAAGCCGTTTTCCCACAGCGCGTCGGCCGACACCAGCACCCGCTGCTGCGGGCAGTAGAAAATCAGCGAATGCGGATCGTGACCGGGCGCGCCCAGCGCCCGCCACTCCATGTCGGCCAGCTGGAGCACGTCGCCGGGGGCGACGGTGGCGTCGAAACTGAAGCGGTCGCAGCGCTGGCCGGTGGCCTTGAAGCTGAGCGCGTCGACGTCCCAGTGGCGCACCTTGTCCGCCTCGGCCGCCGGGATCAGGGTGTCGCTGCCGTAGTGCGCCTGCAGGATGGCGTTGCCGCCGCAATGGTCGGAATGCAGGTGGGTGTTGATGATTCGATCAAGATGCCGCCCATGCAAGGCATGACGCACCAGTTCCAGCGTCTGCGGCGCGTGGCTCAGGTAGCCGGTATCGATGATCGCGGTGTCGTGGCGGCCCAGCAACAGGATGTTGTTGGACGAGAGCCAGCCCCGTTCAAACACCTGGATAGCGTCCGGCAGCGCGCTCATTCGTCCTCTTCGGCGTCGGCGGTTGCGCGGCGCGCCGGCAGTTCGGCCCAGACGGCGCGCTTGTAATCGTCGTCGGCCTTGCTCCAGGCGATGATCTCGGGAATCGTGCGCATGCAGCCCATGCAGTAGCGGCGGTCGGCGTCCATTTTGCACAGGCTCACGCACGGGGATGGGACGGTGCTTATGTTGGTTGGTTCACTCATGCCGACATTATGACCCGAACACGCTTGACTTTGTGGCGTTCGGGCCCATACTACCATCCATATAGATGGTGAATGGATGGAGAATATGGCACAGCAAGAATTAAAACTGAAGACCGCCGAGTCGGAAAAGATCACCATCAATCTTGGTCCCATCGACTTAGGACAGATTGACCTGCTGGTGCAGGAAGGGTTCTACTCGAACCGTACCGATTTGATCCGCACGGCGATCCGCAATCAGTTGAACCAGCACGCTGACGTTGTCAAGCAGACCGTCGCGCGCAAAAGCCTGGTGCTGGGCATGCAGCACTATTCGCGGGAGGATCTGGAACGCATCCAGGCCGCCGGCCAACGACTGCAGATCCAGGTACTGGGTTTGGCCAGCATCGCCAGCGACGTTTCGGTCGAACTGGCGCTGGCGACTATTGAATCAATCTTTGTACTCGGCTCGCTGCACGCCAGCGCCGTGCTCAAGACCGCACTGGCGCAGCGCATCCATTAAGGGAATACCATGAAACTACCGTTTTTAGCCAATATGCGCGACGTCGCGCAAAAACTGCAGCAAACCATGCAAGGCGTGCATCTGCACCGTCCGGCCACCTCGACTGCCCATCCGGCGCCGCAACCGGCGATGCGCGACATCAATCCGCCGCCGCAGGGCCGCGCCGCGCCGGAAGCGCCGCCGCGCAGCGAGTCGGCCGACGCGGGCACGCCGCCGCAACATCAGCCGGTGCCGAATCCGGCCACGCATCCGACCGAATACGCGCAGGACATGCTCAACCGCATGGGCATCAAGATCGACCTGCAGGCGAATATCGACCGCGCCATCGACGTCGGCTCGGTGCTGCATCCGGCGGCGGCGCTGCCGGAAGGTGCGCGCTTCATCAGCGGCAGCTACAGCAACCATGCCGGCGCCCGCAACTACAAGCTGTACGTTCCGTCGAGCTATCACGGCCAGGCCATGCCGCTGCTGGTGATGCTGCACGGCTGCACCCAGAACCCGGACGATTTCGCCGCCGGCACGCAGATGAACCAGCTGGCCGAGGAGATGGAGTGGCTGATCGCCTATCCCGAACAGACCGCGAGCAACAACCAGTCGAAGTGCTGGAACTGGTTCAACGCCATCGACCAGCAGCACGGCCAGGGCGAGCCGTCGATCATCGCCGGCATCGCGCAGCAGATCATCGACGAGTATCCGGTCAACGAGCGGCAGGTGTATGTGGCCGGGCTGTCGGCCGGCGGCGCGATGGCGGTGATCGTCGGCACGCTGTATCCGGAATTGTTCGCGGCGGTGGGGGTGCATTCGGGCCTGCCGTTCGCCTCGGCGCAGGATCTGCCGTCGGCGCTGAGCGCGATGAAGCGCGGCGCGGCCAACGCGCACAAGGGCGGCAAGAGCTCGCAGCCGATCATCGTGTTCCATGGCGACAGCGACACCACGGTCAATCCGCGCAACGGCGAGCAGGTGATCGAACAGCGGCTCACCAGCCACAAGGGCGTGCGGCCTTCGGTGCAGTCGGGCGCGGTGCCGAACGGCCACCGCTACACGCAGACCACGCACGTCAAGGAAGACGGCACGCCGGTCGGCGAACACTGGGTGGTGCACGGCGCCGGCCACGCCTGGTCGGGCGGCAGCGCCCACGGCAGCTACACCGACGCCAAAGGCCCGGACGCCAGCCGCGAAATGCTGCGCTTCTTCAGCACCGTCAGCTAACTAAAACATCAGGCGCGCGGCGATGCCGAGGATGGCGGCGGTGTTGGTCAAGAGGAAACCCATCACCCAGCGCATGTCGCGCGCGTGCTCTGCGCGTTGTTTTTGCAACTCGTCGGAAATTAACGCGAAGCCACGGTTCATTTCCCCGCGCAAACCATTCTCGACACGATCCATCCGGTCCAACGTGTTCTGCTGGATGCGGTCCATCCTGTCCAGCGTACTCTGCTGGATACCATCCATCCTGTCCGACGATGCCTGCTCGATACGGTCCATCCTGTCCAACGTGGTTTGCTGGATGCGGTCCATCCGCTCCTGGCCGTTATGCTGGATGTGGTCCATCCTATCCTGATCAAGCTGCTGCATGCCATCCATCCGGTCCATTACCAGTTGATGGTTGCGGTCGATCTTCTCCAGTAGCGAATGATGCACGCTCTCGATCTTCGCCTGGGTGGACTGGTAATGTTCCTCCTCCTTTTTTTGTAACGAGGCAAGGATGCTGGTGACGTTGTCCATATTGGTCTCCAGCCGCACGATGCGGGCTATCTGACCATCTTCTGCAACGCCACTTTGCTTGTCAAGCGAGGTCTGGTTCATTTCGCGCGCTCCCGTCCGGTCAATGAACCATTGTGTGGCGCGGATTACGTCGGGGTTTGAGGCGGCGCAATCGTGCGCGGCTCGGTGCCGGCGGCGATGTGCTGGCGCAGGCAGTCCGGGCACCAGCAGCTGGCGCCGGGCGCCGACGGCACCGGCACGGCGGCCGGCAGAAAGGTGCACCAGCAGGGTTGCGCGGCGACGGCCGGATCGGCGTCCGCCATCGCGCAGGAGAATTCGGCGCCGCAGCGCGCGCAGGTGCTCATCGCCGCCTCAGCGATCGTCGTCCAGGGGGAAGCCCCGCATCGCCTTGCGCAGCAGCGACATCTGGCCGTTGAAGCGGGTGCAGGCCTCGCACACCACCAGGTGCAAGCGCATGCGGGTGCGCTCGACCAGCGACAAGTCCCGGTCCATGCCCTCCGACACCAGCCGGTGCACTTCGCGGCAGGTCGGCTTCAAGCCGGTTTTATGTGGTTCCATAGTCTTTGCCAAACCAGTTCAGGTCGAGACACTCACGCAAGCGGATGCGCGCCCGATACAACAGTACCCAGGCATTAGACGTGGTGATCGCCAATTCCTTACAAATTTCTTCCGTCTCCAGCTCCAGCCACTCGCGCATCATGAAAATGCGCGCGGTCTTGGCCGGCAGCTTTTCCAGGCACACCTCCAGCACCCGGAAGAAATCCTTCTGCGCCAGCGACGCTTCCGGATTGCCCCAGTCGCGCGGCCGGTCGCGGGTGTGGCCGTCGGCGACGAACAGCGCATCGATGGCGTCGTCCTCGGACTGGTCCTCGGCGGTGTCGATCTGCCGCTCGCGCGCGCCGGCGCGCAGGCAGTCGATGATCTTGAACTTCAGGATGCCGGTCACATAGGTGCGCAGCGACGACTGCCCGGCGAAGCGGTCAGGTTTTTCCAGCACCGCGATCAGCGCGTCCTGGACGGCGTCTTCGGCCAGGGCCTGATTACGTATTTGCAACTGTGCAAAGCGGACAAGCATGGGCCGCATGGCTTCAAGCTGGCGGTGGAGGGTCTCGGTGGCGTTCATGTCGGGCAGCGTAGCGGAGCTTCTCTGAAAATACAACCGGATAGCCCTATAATGCGTGGTTGATTGCAGCATCAGGCTGTAAAATTGCACAAATTTTCTAACCGGACTCGCCATGACCCAACTTCTTAACTTAGGCATGAATGACGACTTGACCGCGGTAGCCCCGCAGATCAAGGCGCAGATCCTGGCTGAGGCCCTGCCCTACATCCGCAACTTCCACGGCAAGACCATCGTCATCAAATACGGCGGCAACGCCATGACCGACGAACGCCTGAAACACGGCTTCGCCCGCGACGTCATCCTGCTCAAGCTGGTGGGCATGAATCCGGTGGTGGTGCACGGCGGCGGTCCGCAGATCGACAACGCGCTGAAAAAAATCGGCAAGCAGGGCACGTTCGTGCAGGGCATGCGCATCACCGACGAGGAAACCATGGAAGTGGTGGAGTGGGTGCTGGGCGGCGAAGTCCAGCAGGACATCGTGATGTTGATTAATCACTACGGCGGCCAGGCCGTGGGCCTGACCGGCAAGGACGGCGGCCTGATCCGCGCCAAGAAGATGGCCATGCCGGACAAGGACAATCCGGGCCAGTTCCTCGACATCGGCTTCGTCGGCGAGATCGACGCGATCAACCCGGCCGTGGTCAAGGCGCTGCAGGACGACGCCTTCATCCCGATCATTTCGCCGATCGGCTTCGGCCAGGACGGCCAGGCCTACAACATCAACGCCGACGTCGTCGCCGGCAAGATCGCGGAAATCCTGAAAGCCGAAAAGCTGATCATGATGACCAATATCGCCGGCGTGCAGGACAAGCAGGGCAACCTGGTGACCGACCTGTCGGCGCGCGAGATCGACGAGATGTTCGCCGACGGCACGATTTCGGGCGGCATGCTGCCTAAAATTTCATCGGCGCTGGACGCCGCCAAGTCCGGCGTCAACACCGTGCACATCATCGACGGGCGAATTGAACACAGTTTATTGCTCGAGGTGTTGACCGAACAGGCTTTTGGCACTATGATCCGGTCTCACTGAAAAAAAGGCGATGCACAAATCGCCCCGATTTCAAGTGCATCGCCATACCAGTACGCCCTTTTAGCTCAGTGGTAGAGCACTCCCTTGGTAAGGGAGAGGCCACGTGTTCAATCCACGTAAAGGGCACCATTCTGCAGCACCCCTCCCCCGCTTAGTAAATCCGCTCCACCGTCATGCCGCGTTTGCGCAGCAGTTCCGGCACGCTGCCATTGCCGAGCAGATGCAGGATGCCGACCGCCGCGACGCTGTGGTTTTCCCGTCCCATCAGTTTAATCATGCCGTCGGCGAGCGCCGGATTGCGCCCGTCCAGCAGCACCTTCTGCACGAAGCGGCCGGAGAACGTGGTGTCCTGCTCGGCCTTGAGCGCCAGCGCGTCGAGCGCCTTGACGTCGGCCTGCTTCCAGGCCTGCGCGATCTCGTGCGCCTGCGCGGCCTGCTCCTTGTCCTCGATGCCGGCGATGGCCTCCTGCAGGAACAGCAGCTGCTCGGCGGGCGTCATCCGGTCGAACAGCGCCATCTGGCTTTCGGCCGATTCCAGTTCGACGACTTTCTGGCCGGCGGCATGCGCCCGCTGCGACAGATGCGCGTCCACCGCGAGCGACGCGTCATAGCCCTGGGCGGCGAACTCGCTCACCGTCAGCAGGCTGGCCAGCAGCCAGGGCTTCATCGTCGCCACCGTTTCCGGCTCGATGTTGTACTGCCGTAGCAGGCGGTCCAGCCGCAGGCGCCAGGCCGGCGACAAGGCCGCGGTCTTTCCTTCCGTGCCCTTGGCCGCCATGCCGTGCCGCTGCACCGCGCCGGCCAGCTGCTGCGGATCGCCCAGTGGATCGATCTCCAGCGCCAGCACCGGCGCCTTCTTCAACGCGGCGGCCAGGCGCGGCTCCAGCGGATAGAAATCCCTGGCGCCGACGTGGATGGTGCCGAACAGGTACAGCGTGCGCGCATCCTGCGTGATCTTGAACAGCGCGCCGCGATTGGGCGCAGCCGCGTGGTCGGCCGCGAAGGCGGAACCGAAGGCCAGCCAGAACAAACTGCAGAACATCACTATAATCTGGCGCTGCATACACTGTTTCCTTTGTTGATAGAGATGACGTGAATATTAACCGCTCCCCGCCGGTCTGGCTGTTTGACCTCGACAATACATTGCACGACGCCTCGCATGCCATCTTCCCCGCGATCGTGGCCGCCATGAACATCTACATGGCGCGCGTGCTGGGCGACGGCGTCACGCCCGCCAGCGCGGAGGTGGTCAATGCGGCGCGCACCATGTACTGGCGGCGCTACGGCGCCACCACGCTCGGCCTGGTCAAGCACCACGGCGTGAAGGCGGCGCACTTTCTCGACGAGACCCACCGCTTCGACGACCTCAATGCCATGATCCGCGCCGAGCGCGGACTACGCCAGCTGCTGCGCCGACTGCCCGGCCGCAAGATCCTGCTGACCAACGCGCCGCACCGCTACTCGACGCAGGTGATGCGCCACCTCGGCCTGCAGCGCCACTTCAACCACCACATCTCGGTCGAGGCGATGAACGTGCATCGGCAGATGCGTCCCAAGCCGTCCAAGCTGATGCTGCGCAAGCTGATGCGCCGTCACGGCCTGGCGCCGCACCGCTGCATCCTGGTCGAGGATACGCTGGCCAACCTGCGCAGCGCGCACCAGCTGGGCATGCGCACCGCGTGGGTCACGCAATACCTGACGGTGGGCGACACGGCCGGCCTGGCGCATCCGCAAAAGCGCTTAATTCGCCCCGCTTATGTCGATGTCAAAGTAAAATCTGTCAGGAAACTGCCGGCACGCCTGCATCACCTGCGCTGACTTACCAACTATCATTTCTTTCACTTACCGCGAGATCACATGGCAAGCACACCGCCGGGCCAGCGCCGCATGCAAATCCTGCAGGCGCTGGCGGAGATGCTGGAACAGCCCAAGGGCGACAAGATCACCACCGCCGCGCTGGCGCGCAAGCTGGCGTTTTCCGAGGCCGCGCTGTACCGCCATTTCGCCAGCAAGGCGCAGATGTTCGAGGGGCTGATCGAGTTTATCGAATCGACCGTGTTCGGCTTGATCAACCAGATCGCCGAGAAGCAGAGCGACGGCCTGGCGCAGGCGCGCGACATCGTCGGCATGCTGCTCAACTTCGCCAGCCAGAATCCGGGCATGACGCGGGTGCTGATCGGCGACGCGCTGCTCAACGAGGACGAGCGTCTGCAGGCGCGCATGAACCAGTTTTACGATCGCGTCGAGCTGGCGCTGAAGCAGGCCTTGCGCATCGCCGTCGCCGAGGGCCAGGCGCACGAGGCCGAGGTGCAGGCGCGCGCCGGCATGCTGGCCAGCTTCGTCATCGGACGCTGGCACCGTTATGCCAAGAGCGGCTTCAAACATCATCCGTCGCAGGATGCGGCGCTGCAAATCGCGCTGCTGTTATCGTAGACCTTGTAGACCCCATGAACACTGAAGTATTCGCGCTGCTGGACGACGCCAGCCCGGAAGGCGCCCAGGCGGGCAGGGTCCGTTCGCGCCTGTACACCGGCCACGCCGGCACGTTGCGCTGCGACGACATCGGCGCCTGGCCGCAGCTGCTGGCGGACATGCAGGCGGCGCTGGCACGCGGCGAGTACGCGGTCACGGTGTTGAGCTATGAGCTGGGCGGCGAGCTGCTGGAGATCGGCGCGGCGCAAGCCGCGACGGCGCACACCGCGCCACCGCTGGCGCAGGTGCTGCTGTTCCGCGCCTGCGCGCAACTGTCGACAGCCGAAGTCGGCGAGTGGCTGGCGGCGCGCTCGTTCCCGATCGATCGCCCGGCAGGCGTGGCCGGCATCGCAGCGAACGTCACGCAGGACGCCTTCAGCGCCGCGCTGGCGCGCATCCGCGACTACATCGAGCGCGGCCACACCTACCAGGTCAACTACACCTACCGGCTGCGCTTCGACGCCTTCGGCGGCATCCACGCGCTGTACGCGCGCCTGCGCGGACGCCAGCCGGTGCCCTACGGCGCCCTGATCGCGCTGGACGACGGCACGGCCATCCTGTCGCTGTCGCCGGAACTGTTCGTGCGCCACGAAGACGGCGTGCTGACCGCGCGCCCGATGAAGGGCACCGCGCCCGCCGCGCCGGCCAGCCAGACCGCCGAGAACATCCTGCGCGCCACCAACCTGGCCGCCGATCCGAAGAACCGCGCCGAGAACCTGATGATCGTCGACCTGCTGCGCAACGACATCGCGCGCGTCGCCGCGACGGGCAGCGTCGCGGTGCCGGCGCTGTTCGAAGTGCACCGCTACAGCAGCGTGCTGCAAATGACGTCGACCATCACTGCCCGGCTGCGCGCCGACGCCGCGCTGGGCGACATCTTCGACGCGCTGTATCCCTGCGGCTCGATCACCGGCGCGCCGAAGCGGCGCACCATGGAAATCATCCGCGAGCTCGAGCCCGACCCGCGCGGCGTCTACACCGGCGCCATCGGCTGGTTCGATCCGCCGGGCGAGCGCCGCATCGGCGACTTCTGCATGTCGGTACCGATCCGCACCCTGACGCTGCAGGCGCCCGACGCCGGCGGCGTGCGGCGCGGCGAAATGGGCGTCGGCGCCGGCATCGTCTTCGACAGCGACGCCCAGGAGGAATACGCCGAATGCCGGCTCAAGGCGCGCTTCCTCACCGGCTTGCAACACGACTTCGAGATTTTCGAAACCATGCGCGCCACGCCGGCCGGCGGCGTGCGCCACCGCGAACGCCACCTGCAGCGACTGGCCGCATCGGCCGCCTACTTCGGCTTCCACTGGGACGCCGCGGCGGCCGACGCCTACCTCGACACCGCCTGCGCCATGCTGGCGCCATCGAGCCCGGTCTACCGGCTGCGACTGGCCCTGGCGCCATCGGGCGCGTTCTCGGTGCAGCACGGGCCGCTGGCGCCGCTGACGGAGCCGGTGCAGGTGCTGCTGGCGCCCGACGCCACCAACGCCGGCGACCTGTTCCTGCGCCACAAGACCAGCATCCGCGCCCGCTACGACGCCGCCTGGCGCGACGCCGAGGCGCAAGGCGGCTTCGACACGCTGTTCTTCAACGAGCGCGGCGATTTGACCGAAGGCGGCCGCAGCAACGTGTTCGTGCGCATCGACGGCCGCTGGCTGACGCCGCCCCTGAGCAGCGGCGTGCTGCCCGGCGTCATGCGCGCCGCGCTGCTCGACGATCCGGACTGGAACGCCGAAGAAGCCGTGATCACCCGCGCCATGCTGGAACGCGCCGACGACATCGTGGTCTGCAACGCGCTGCGCGGCGCGATGCGGGCGCGTCTATCGGAACAGGCCGCCGGCGGCTGAGGAGATACACCGCCACCTGTCGAACAAGGAGGGCATGTTGAAAAATTCATTGATGAAAATTGCCGCCGCGTGGACCAGTCGTGCATCGACGCCGGAGCCGGTCCGGCGCCGCGCCGCGTGGAGCGGCAACAGGTGACGGCATCGGCAAGGACGCCGCGACCTACCGCTACTGCCCGGTCTACGAGCTGCCGGCGGATTTGCGGAAAGCCGCGCGCTGATCACAGGTCGATGATCATCTCGAAGCCGCCGTAGATCATGCGCTTGCCGTCGAAGGGCATGTTGTTCGGATCCATGTAGGCGGCGATGCGCGGGTCCTTCATCACCTTGTCGTTGATCTCGTCGCGTTTGGCGCGCGATTCGTAGACGATCCACGAGAACACCACCGCCTCGCCCTCCTTCAGATCCACGCTCTGCGGGAAGGACGTCACCTTGCCGGGCGGGACATCGTCGCCGACCGTCTCGCGGAACTGCAGCGCGCCGTATTCCTTCCACACCTTGCCGCACTCCAGCGACATCTTCTTGTACGTTTCAAGATTTTCCTTGGGTACCGGAATCACAAAACCGTCTACGTAAGCCATGACCGTCTCCTTGTGGGTGATTGGAGCGACTAGGTTAGCACTTCACGCGGCGCGCACAAAACGGCGCGGTAAGCGCCCGGCGCCGCCATTCGCGCTGGCCGCCGCGCAAGCGTTAGTAAAATTTTAGTAAACATCAGGCGCCAGCTATACTATCTTCTCTCTCCGCGTCGTCAACCCACGCAACCGAGAAAGAAGAAAATGACACCTGCCGCCACGCCGATCGAGATCGCCACGACGTTTTTCGCGCACTGGAGCAACAACCGCATCGACGAGGCGCTGCGCATGCTGTCGCACGATGTCCTGTATGACAACGTTCCGTTCCCCGACATCGTGGGACGCGAGGCGGTGGGCCGATTCCATCGCGGCTTCGGCATCGGCAGCGAATTCCTGCTGGACTGGCAAGTGACGCAGATCGCGGCGTCGGGCAACGTCGTGCTCAACGAGCGCATCGATATTTTCAGGCACGCCAACGGCGCCAGCATCACCCTGCCGGTGATGGGCACCCTGACCGTCGAGAACGGCGAGATCACCGTCTGGCGCGACTATTTCGACCCGGCGGATTTCGACCGCCAGCTCGCGCTGGTGAAAGCGCAAGGGCCGGGCTGACGGCGCCGCATGATCCTTGACGAAAAACTGAGGCAATTCCTCCAAGGGCCGGTGATGCAGGTGCTGTGCGTCGGCGATGCCGACGGCCGCCCCGTGATCGCGCGCGGCTGCGGCTTGCTGATCGGTGCGGACGGGCACATCGAGCTGCTGCTGTCGACATGGCAGTGGCCGCGCGCGGCGTCGCTGCTGCGGCGCGGCTGCGCCATCGCGGTAACGTTCATGCAGCCGGCCAGCTACGAGTGCTACCAGATCAAGGGCGACGCCGCCGTCGTCGCCGCCACCGGGGAGCACATCGACGCCGCGCGCCGGTACATCGCGCAGACCTTTGCATCGCTGCGCACCCTCGGCCTGCCGCGCCCGCTCGACGACGCCTACTTCACCTACGCCGACCCGATCGTCCTGCGCATCAAGCCGGAACAGATCTACGTGCAAACGCCGGGCGCCGGCGCCGGCCGGGCCTGGGGCTGACGATGGCCTTGTCCCTGCGCGCGCTGGCGCACTGCCTCGACGGCGTCATCCCGGCGCTGATCGCCACCATGTCCGCCGACGGCGTGCCCAACATCTCCTACCTGTCGCACGTGACGATGCTCGACGACGAGCACATCGGCTTGTCCAACCAGTTTTTCCACAAGACCGCCGACAACCTCAAAGACAATCCGCACGCCACGGTATGGCTGCTCGACAGCAGCACCGGCCAACAATACACGCTGGAAACGCGCTACCTCGGCGCGCAGCTGGGCGGCGCGCATTTCGACCGGCTCGCCGCCCAGATCGCGGCCAGCAGCACGCGCGTCGGGTTGGCCGACGTGATGCGCCTGCGGCAGGTGGATGTGTTCAAGGTCGCGGCCATCGACGCGGTGCCGTTGAGCACCGCCTACGAGCCGGCGGCGGCCCGCGGCGTCTCGCTGCCCGCGCTTCAGCAGGTGGTGGAGCGGATGACCGGCGCCCCCGATATCGGCGCCGCGATTGACGCCGCACTGGCCGGCCTCTGCGGCGCGCTGGGCATACACCACAGCCTCATCCTGGAACTCGACGCGGAGCAGCGGCAGCTGACGACGCTGGGCAGCCACGGCTACCCGCCCGGCGGCATCGGATCGGAATTGCCGCTGCCGGACGAGGGCATCATCGGCGTCGCGGTGCAGCGCGCGCAGGTCGTGTGCATCAACGAGGTGAGCCGCTCCACACGCCTGGGCGATGCGGTTTCCGACACCGACGGCGACGAACACCGGACCCGCCGCATTCCCATGCCGGGACTGCCCGACGCCATGAGCCAGATCGCCGTGCCGCTGATGTTGCGCGGCACCCTGCTCGGCGCGCTGTTCGCGGAAAGCCGGCAGCGGCGCGCGTTCACCCACGACGTCGAGGCGGCGGTGTGCCTGGTCGCCGGGCAGGTCGCCTCGCTGCTGGCGCTCAAGGAAGCGAACCCGGACGACGAAGGCGGAGCGGCGATGCCGGCGCCGCAGCCGCTGCCGGGACCGCCGATGGAGGTGCTGTATTACAGCTTCGACGACAGCATCTTCATCGACAACCAGTATGTCATCAAAGGCGTCGCCGGCCGCCTGCTGTACCACATGCTCAGGCAGTTCGAAACGCAGCGCAAGGTCGAATTCAGCAACCGCGAGCTGCGGCTCGAGCCGTCGCTCAAGTTGCCCGAGTTCAAGACCAATGTCGAGACCAGGCTGCTGCTGCTGCGCCGCCGGCTGGAGGAAAAAGCGCTGCCGATCCGCCTGGTGCAGCTGGCGCGCGGACGCATCGGCCTGCACTGCCCGCGCCCGATCCGGTTACTGCTGGCCCAATAGGAGCGCCGATGCCGCCCATCACAGTCATGGCGGTGGACGATCATCCCATCGTCCTCGACGGCCTCGCCAGCCTGCTGCAGCTCGATCCCGCGCTGAAACTGATCGGCACCGCCGACTGCGGCCTGGACGCGATCGCACTGTATCGCAGCCTGCGTCCCGATGTGACCTTGATGGATATCCAGATGCGCAAGCTCGACGGGCTCGCCGCGACCACGGCCATCGTGCGGGAATTCCCCGAAGCGCGGATCATTCTGTTGAGCGTGTCAGAGGGCGGCCACATGATGGCGCGGGCGATGAGCGCCGGCGCCTTCAGCTACGTGCTGAAACGAACGGTCCGGCACGACCTGCCGGAGATCGTGCGGGCGGTGCATGCCGGCCGCCGCATCTTTCCGCCTTCGGCCACCACCGACTTTTTCAACCAGTCGCAGGGCGGCCGCCTGACCGACCGCGAACTGGAGGTGCTGGGACTGGTCGCGGAAGGCCATAGCAACCAGCGGGTGGCGGATTTGTTGTCCATCTCCGCGAACACGGTGGCCAGCCACATGAAGAACCTGACGTCCAAGCTGGACGCCAGGGATCGCACCCACGCGGTCGTCAAGGCGATGAAGGAGGGCATCCTCTCGCTGCTGCGTCCGGCGGACGGCGAGAAACCGCAAGCCTGATTACATCGCCAGCGCTTTTTCCACCGCGCCGACCAGGGTCTTGTCGGCCGGCGTGACCTTGCTGCCGAAGTTATCCACCACCTTGCCGTCGCGGCCGATCAGGTATTTATGGAAGTTCCAGGCCGGCGCCTTGCCGGTGATCTTGATCAGGTTGGCGAACAGCGGATTGGGCTCCTTGCCCGACACCACCGACTTGGCGAACATCGGGAACTTGACGCCGTAGGTGTTGTAGCAGAAATCGGCGATCTCCTTGCTGCTGCCAGGCTCCTGCTGGCCGAAGTCGTTCGACGGGAAGCCCAGCACCACCAGGCCCTTGCTGCCGTACTTGGCGTACAGGCCTTCCAGGCCTTCGTACTGGTTGGTGAAGCCGCAGTAGCTGGCGGTGTTGACCACCAGGATCACCTTGCCCGAGTACTGGCACAGGTCCTGCGGCGACTCGTCCTGCAGGCGCTTGAAGGTTTGCTTGAGGATGGCCGGGCAGCCGCCCACCGCCGCAGCGGGCGCGGCGGCCGGTGCGGCGGCGGCGGGCGCTTGTGCGAACGTGGAGGCGCTGGCCAGCACGGTCAACGAGGATACGAGGCACAACTGGGCGATGGATTTGGACATGATGATGGGCGCCGAAAAGGGAAAAAAATCATTCTATGCCAATCCCGGAAAGCTTGCCTGGCAAGCCATGAAAAACGTCCCCTGCACACGTTTGAGCGAGATTAAGCAAACCGCCCCTCCCCGGCCCACACTGGATCGGGATTTCAGCCAAGGGGGGACGCCATGCGATGGATTTTTCTGCTGCTTTTACTGTTCTGCGGCGCCGCGCGGGCGCAAGTGGTGTCGCTGCCCGCGATGAAGGCCGGCCAGGTCAGCGTCTCCGGCCTGTCGTCCGGCGCCTTCATGGCGGTGCAGTTCGAGGTGGCGTTCTCGCGCACCGTGACCGGCGCCGGCGTCATCGCCGGCGGGCCGTACTACTGCTCGCAGGGCAACGTCTACACCGCCACCACCAGCTGCAGCTGCACGGTCGAGCTGTTCAGCTGCCGCGTGCGGCCGGGCGGCACGCGGGTGCAGGACCTGATCGCCATCGCCGACTGGTTCGCCGCCTCGCGCAGCATCGACCCGGTCAGCGCGCTGGCCGGGCACCGCATCTGGATGCTGTCGGGCAGCGCCGACACGGTGGTGCCGCAGCCGGTGATGAACGACCTCAACACCTTCTACCGCCACTACGTCGACGCCAACCGCATTTCCTACCAGCGCAACCTGAACGCCGAGCACGCGATGCCGACCGACAGCTACGGCAACAGCTGCCTGACGCTGGGCACGCCCTACATCAACAACTGCGGCTACGACGCGGCCGGCGAATTGCTGAACTGGATCTACGGGCCGCTGTCGGCGCGCCGCACGCCGGCCGGGCGCTTCATCGCCTTCGACCAGTCGGAATTCATCGCCCTGCCCGGCTGGCACGGCATGGCCGATACCGGCTACCTGTACGTGCCGCCGGCGTGCGACGGCAGCGTCAACGGCCAGAATTGCCGCCTGCACGTGGCCTTCCACGGCTGCCTGCAGGACCTGGCCGACATCGGCACCGCCTTCGTGCAGCACGCCGGCTACAACGCCTGGGCCGACAACAACCGGCTGCTGATCCTGTATCCGCAGGCGTCGGCGCTGTACCCGTTCACCAACCCGAACGCGTGCTGGGACTGGTTCGCCTACGACGACACCCGCTACGCGCAAAAAAACGGCCGCCAGATGGCGGCCGTCAAACGCATGGTGGACCGGCTGACCGGCGAAGCGGCGGTGGTCGACGTTGCCCCGGCGCCGCCACCGCTCAGATGCCGCCGAGGCAGATGTACTTGATGACGAGGTAGTCGTCCAGCCCGTAGTGCGAACCCTCGCGGCCCAGGCCCGATTGCTTGACGCCGCCGAACGGCGCGATCTCGTTGGAGATCAGGCCGGTGTTGACGCCGACCATGCCGCTCTCCAGTCCCTCGGCCACGCGCCAGATGCGGCCGATGTCGCGCGAGTAGAAATAGCTGGCCAGGCCGAACTCGGTGTTGTTGGCCAGCGCCACGGCCTCGTCGTCGGTGCGGAAGCGGAACAGCGGCGCCAGCGGGCCGAAGGTTTCCTCGGCGGCGACGATCATGTCGTCGCTGACGTCGGCGATCACGGTCGGCTCGAAGAAGCCGTGGCCCAGCGCATGGCGCTTGCCGCCGGCCAGCAGGCGGCCGCCCTTGGCCAGCGCGTCGGCCACGTGCTGCTCGACCTTCTGCACCGCCTTCTCGTCGATCAGCGGGCCCTGCGTCACGCCCGGCTCGACGCCGTTGCCGACCTTCAGTTTGGCGACGGCGGCCACCAGCTTGTCGGCGAACTGCTCGTAGACGCCGTCCTGCACGTAGATGCGGTTGGCGCAGACGCAGGTCTGGCCGGCGTTGCGGTACTTGGACGCCAGCGCGCCCTCGATCGCCGCGTCCAGGTCGGCGTCGTCGAACACGATGAACGGCGCGTTGCCGCCCAGCTCCAGCGACAGCTTCTTGATCGTCGCCGCGCTCTGCTGCATCAGCAGCTTGCCGACGGCGGTCGAGCCGGTGAAGGTCAGCTTGCGCACGATGGGGTTGGACGTCATCTCGCCGCCGATATCCTTCGGCGCGCCGGTGACCACGCTGAACACGCCGGGCGGCACGCCGGCGCGCTCGGCCAGGACCGCCAGCGCCAGCGCGCTGAACGGCGTCGCCTCGGCCGGCTTGAGCACCATCGGGCAGCCGGCCGCCAGCGCCGGGCCGGCCTTGCGGGTGATCATCGCGATCGGGAAGTTCCACGGCGTGATGGCGGCGCAGACGCCGATCGGCTCCTTGGTCACCAGCAGGCGGCGGTCGGGCCACGGCGAAGCCAGCGTCTCGCCGGCGACGCGCTTGGCTTCCTCGCCGAACCATTCGATGAACGAGGCGCCGTACGCGACTTCGCCGCGCGACTCCGCCAGCGGCTTGCCCTGCTCGGCCGTCATCAGCTGCGCCAGGTCTTCGGTGTTTTCCAGGATCAGGTCGTTCCACTTGCGCAGGATCGCGGCGCGCTCCTTGGCGGCCTTCTTGCGCCAGGCGGGCCAGGCGGCGTTGGCGGCGTCGATGGCGCGCCGGGTCTCGGCCGCGCCCATCAGCGGGACGGTGCCGATCTGTTCGCCGGTGGCGGGATTGGTCACGGCCAGCGTGGCGCCGCCGTCGGCGTCGCGCCACTGGCCGTCGATGTAGGCCTGCTGGCGCAATAAGCTTGGATCTTTCAGTTGCAGCATGATGGCTCCTCGATGCTATTCGACCTTGAACGACGACAGGTCGGGATGCGGCGGCGGATAGCTCAGCTCCATGCCTTCGAGCGTCTCCAGCAGCAGGCTGGCGATGACCAGGTTGCGGTGGGTCTTGGAATTGGCCGGCACGATGTACCACGGCGCATGCGGTTCGTCGGTGGCGCGGATCGCCTTTTCATACACCCGTTGATACTCGTCCCACTTTTTGCGCTGCTCGACGTCGGTCGGGTTGAACTTCCACTGCTTGTCCGGATCGTCCAGCCGCTCCTGCAGGCGCTCGCGCTGCTCTTCCCTGGAGATGTGCAGGAACACCTTGACGATCACCGTGCCCGTTTCGGCCAGCATACGCTCAAAGTCGCGGATCTGCGCGTAGCGGCGCTTGCACTCGTCGTCGTCGATCCAGCCCTGCACCCGGGTGATCAGCACGTCCTCGTAGTGGCTGCGGTTGAAGATGGCGATCTCGCCCTTGACCGGCACCTGCTGGTGCACGCGCCACAGGTAGTCGTGCGCCAGCTCGTTGTCGGTCGGCGCCTTGAAGGCGGCCGCGCGTACGCCCATCGGGCTGATGCCGTGGAACATGGCGCGTATCGTGCCGTCCTTGCCGGAGGTGTCCATGCCCTGCAGGATCAGCAGCACCTTGCGATTATGCTCGGCGTACAGCTTGTCCTGCAGCGCGCCGATGCGGTCGATCAGCGCGACGGTGCGCTCGACGTCGAGCGCCTTGCCCTTCGACTTGCTCAGCTTGGGGTTGGCGGCGCGGCTGGAGAAGGCGTTGTCGTCGGCGTCTTCTTCACGCAGTTTCTGTTTGGCGGAGGCGCGAAAGCGCTGGCGGGCGTCATGGGTCATGGTGGCTCGAATGTCTGGGTTAGCAGCAACAATAGCAGATCGCCGAGCCCATCGTCGCGCAGATGCGGGAACCGTTTACCCCGCACTGCGGCGCGCAGGGGTCAGACCCCGTACGGGGTCTGACCCCGCCTTTCCGGGTTGCTTCGCGGCTCAATCACCGGGCGGCTATCTTGCGGCCAGCTGCGCTGCCCTGTAACCCCACCACGCGGCTTCCTCAAATACCGAGAACCCCGACAGGTCCGCGTGGGCGAACAGGATCGGGCCGTCTGCCTCGCGCAAGGCCTTCATGCCGGCGTTGCTGCGGAAATTCGGCCATGGCGCCGCCATCGCATGGCCGCGCAGCGTGATGTCGACGCGCTCGACGCAGGCGGCGAACTGCGCACCGTAGGCCGTCTTCAAATCGGCGCTGGCCAGCGCCAGCAGCTCCTCCGGCCTGGCCGCCGCCATCCAGTGGCGCGCGCTGCTCGGCTTGCGGTCCGACAGCGCGACGTAGGCGCTGAACACGGTTTTCTCCGGCGGCCGCACGCGGATGTCCTGGTGCGTCGAGACCACGAAGCCCAGTCCCGGCTCTCCGTACACCACGTTATCCCATGACAGCGGCTGGCTCGGAAGTTCGTCGGGAAAGCGCTTGAGCAGGAAGTTCGCCACCATCCACGGCGCGTATTCCGGCGTGTGCCTGGCCGGATCGAAGCCGTAATCTGCGATGTTATCCACAACCCGCGCCGCCACGTACACCGGCATCGCGCAGATGGCCTTGCGGGCGCGCACCAGATACGTCGCCGGCTTGCCGCCTTCGAGCCTGAAGCACAGCGCCTCGACGCCGTCCGCCGTCTGCTTCAGCGACACCGCCGTCCCCGCCATGCGCTTCACGCCGGCCGAGCGCTCCATGCCGCTCGCCAGCGGTTGCAGGCCGCCCGGCCAGGTCAGCCAGGCGCCGTTGCCGGCGTTGGCCGCCTGGCCCCAGCGGCTGCAGTAGTAGTGCAGCCCGGCCCACGCCGAGACCTTGTCGTAGCGGGTGCCGTAGTCGTCGCGGCAGCAGTAGTTCAGATACCAGTGCAAGGTCGGCGCGGTATAGCCGCTCTGCTCCATCCACTGCTTGAGCGTGATGCGGTCCAGCGCCTGCCAGTGCGGATCTTCCGACGACAGCACGGTCGGGAACACGAACACGCGGCGGCCGTCCGCGCCGTGCGTCCGCCGCAGCGTCTCCACTTCGGCGAAGAAGCGCTTGTGCTGCGCCAGCTCCCATTGCGGCACGCCGTCGGTCGGGATGAAGCCGTCCTGCCAGTGGCCGTTGAACAGCAGGCGTTCTTCCGGCCCGTGCAGGATGTAGCGCTCGTCGTAGTACGGCTTCTCCGCCATCGCGTCTTTCTGGATGATGCCCAGGTCGGCGAGGATCTCGCGCACGTGCGTGGATTCCGGCGACGGCAGCGGCAGGTAGTGCGCGCCGGTCGGATATTCGTACTCGCCGAAGGCGCCGCCGGCCGCGTTGCCGTGCGGTTGCGGGCCTTCGATCATCAACACGTCGGACTTGCCGAGTTTTTTCAGCTTCCACGCGGCGGTCAGGCCGGCGATGCCGGAGCCGAGGATGGCGACGTCGGTGTGGATAACTTGCGATGGCGCCGGCAGCGCGCGGCGGTCGCGTAAAAAATGGCCCTCGTCGCGGCCCGGATAGTGGACCGCCGGCGTGATCTCCTGCCAGCGCTGGAAGCCGGCCACGCTGCCGGCGGCGGCCAGCCCGCTGGCGCCGGCCCAGACCAGGAAGGAGCGGCGCAGCATCAGCGGATCACCCTGCGCCAGTCCTGCTCGAACTCGTGCACCAGCGACTGCGTGTTCAGGCGGTTGGGCGCCATCGGCAGCGGCTTCATATCGGGCGGGAAGGTGAACATCTCGCGCGTGGTGTCGGCGTTCAGGTAGCGCATCGGCAGGCGGTAGCTCGTCGGCGGCTTGTAGTCCGCCTGCGGCGACGCCAGGATGAATCCCCATTCGCCGAACGACGGCACGTAGGCGTGATACGGCCAGGTCTTCAGGCCGACTTCGCGCAGCGTGGCGGCTATGGTCCAGTAGGCGTGCGGCGCGAAGAACGGCGACGTCGATTGCACCGTCATCAAGCCGTTGGCCGACAGGTGCTTCTTCACCATGCCGTAGAACGGCACCGAATACAGCTTGCCGAGCGCGAAGCTGGACGGATCGGGGAAGTCGACGATCACCGCGTCGAACATGTCCTCGGTGTGCTGCAGCCAGATCGCCGCGTCGGCGTTGATGACGCGCACCCGCTTGTCGCCGAGCGAGCCGTGATTGAGCTTGACCAGCTCCGGGCGCTGCGCGAACGCGCCCGTCATCGCCGGGTCCAGGTCGACCAGCGTGACCTGCTCGATGTTCGGATAGCGCAGGATCTCGCGCAGCGCCAGGCCGTCGCCGCCGCCAAGCACCAGCACGCGCCGGGCCCACGGCAGCGCCTCCATCACCGGATGCACCAGCGCTTCGTGATAACGGTACTCGTCGCGCGACGAGAATTGCAGGTTGCCATTGATGTAGAGCCGCAGGTCGTCCTGCCAGCGCGTGATCACGAGACGCTGGTACGGCGTGGTGGTGGCGTACACGATCTCGTCGCCGAACAGGCCGTGCTCGCCCCAGTAGGTCAGCTTGTCGGCGAAGGCGAAGCCGAACAGCAGCGCGCACAGCACGGCGCAGGCGCGCAACATGCGGCCGGCGACGTTCTTGAGCTCTGTGCGAAACACCGAAATTGTCCACAGGGCGACGCCGATATTGAGCATGCCGAACAAGAATCCGGTGCGCACCAGGCCCAGGTACGGCGCCAGCACCAGCGGGAACAGCAGCGACACCGCCAGCGCGCCCAGGTAATCGAAGGTCAGCACGCGGCTGACCAGTTCATTGAATTCGGTCTGGCGCGCGTTGAGCGCGCGCATCACCAGCGGCACCTCCATGCCGACGAAGACGCCGATCAAAAACACCATCGTGTACAGCATCGTGCGGAACGGCGCAGCCATCCACGAGAAGGTCAGGAACAGCAGCGCCGCCGACACGCCGCCGACCAGGCCGACGGCCAGTTCGATATCGACAAAGCGCGACAACACGTCCTCGTCGCGCACATACTTGGAAAGGTGCGCGCCGACGCCCATCGCAAACAGATAACATCCGATGATGGTGGAGAACTGCAGCACCGAATCGCCCAGCAGGTAGCTCGACAACGCGCCGGCGATCAGCTCATAGGCCAGCCCGCAGGAAGCGACCACAAACACGGACAAGATCAGAATCTTTTTGTTCATCGAGGGCTTTTCTGCATTATTATCAACGAATCATTGCCAAGTTCACCACTCTACCCGAAGGTGCGCCGTGCCCGCCATCCTAAACTATCTGATTCACCTTTTATTGGCCGCCGCGCTGCTGGCGCTGTTCTTCGCCGCCTACACGCGGGTGACGCCGTACAACGAAGTGCTGCTGATCCGCCAGGGCAACCAGGCGGCGGCGCTATCGCTGGGCGGCGCGCTGATAGGTTTTTCCATCACCATCGGTTCGGCGCTGATGCATACTGAGGATTATCGGGAGTTCGCGGCCTGGGCCTTCGGTGCGATGGTGGTGCAGATACTGGCTTACGCGATCACCACGCGCGCCTTGAACATGTCGAAAGACCAGATCGAAGCCAACAACAGCGCCTTCGGCGGCCTGCTGTGCGCGATCTCCATTTCCATCGGCGTCATCAACGGCGCCTGTATTTCCTAACTCATTTACGTAAATACGCGAGGACCATCATGGGCATCGGCAGCTTTATCAAGAAGCAGTTTATCGACGTACTGCAATGGAACGAGGAAGTCGACGGCGTACTGGCCTGGCGCTATCCGATGGCCGACCAGGAGATCCAGAGCGGCGGCGTGCTGGTGGTGCGCGAATCGCAGATGGCGGTGTTCGTCAACGAAGGCCAGATCGCCGACGTGTTCGGCCCCGGCACCCACAAGCTGACCACGCAAACCCTGCCGCTGCTGACCAACCTGAAAAACTGGGACAAGCTGTTCGACTCGCCGTTCAAGTCGGATGTGTATTTTTTCAGCACCCGCGTGCAGACCGGCCGCAAATGGGGCACGCCGCAGCCGATCACCATCCGCGACAAGGACTTCGACATGGTGCGCGTGCGCGCCTTCGGCATGTATTCGTACCGCATCGTCGATCCGCGCGCGTTCTTCACCGAGATCAGCGGCACGCGCGAGGTCTACACCCGCGACGAGGTCGAGGAACAGCTGCGCGGCATCCTGATGGCGACCATGGCCAGTTCGCTGGGCGCCTCGCAAGTGCCCTTCCTCGACATGGCGGCCAACCAGGCGCTGATGGCGCAGCAGGTCAAGGGCGACCTGGGCAAGGCGTATGCGCGCTACGGCATCGGTCTGGATGAATTCAACGTCGCCAGCGTCAGCCTGCCGGAAGAGCTGCAGGCAGCGCTGGACGAGCGCATCGGCGCCGGCATGAAGGGCGGCATGAGCGCCGACAAGCTGGCCGGCTTCACCAAGTACCAGGTGGCCAGCGCGATTCCGATGGCGGCGCAGAACGAAGGCGGCCTGGCCGGCGTCGGCGCCGGCCTGGGTGCGGGCCTGACGATGGGCCAGGTGATCGGGCAGACGCTGGGCGCGACGTTGGCGCCGGCCGCAGCGCCGGCTGCAGCCGCCGATGACTCCATCGAAGCCCGCCTCGGAAAACTGAAAGGGCTGCTCGACAAGGGCCTGATCTCGGCCGCCGACTACGACAGCACCAAGGCCGAGCTGCTGAAAAGACTGATCGGCTAACACCGCATGCAAATCGTTTCCTGTCCCAGCTGCGGCGCGGAGGTCAAATTCCGCTCGCACGCGTCGGTCATGGCTGTGTGCGAATACTGCGGCACCCGCGTGCTCAAGGACGCCGCCGCGGTCAAGGACCTGGGCAAGATGTCGTCCGTGCTGGAGGACTATTCGCCGATCCAGATCGGCACCGCCGGTGTGCTGGGCGGACGGCCGTTCACGGTGGTCGGCCGCATCCAGCTGCGCTATTCGGCGGGCATGTGGAACGAGTGGTATCTGCTGTTCGACGACGGCAAAACCTCGTGGCTGGGCGATTCGTCCGGCATGTACACCATCACGGCGGAATACAAGGGCGAAGGCGAGCTGCCGGCCTTCGAGCAGCTGCTGCCGGGCCGGAACTACGCCATCAACGGCACGCCGTACACGGCGGCCGAGATGCGCGTCGCCGATTGCATCGGCGGCCAGGGCGAGCTGCCGTTCGCGGTTGGCGACGGCTACCAGGCCAAGGTCGCCGACTTCCGCCGCGGCGCGGAATTCATCACGCTCGATTATTCAGACGGACCGCGCCCGGTGGTCTACACCGGCCTGTCCGTCACGCTGGAGAGCATGCGGTGCCAGCTGCTGCGCGACGACGACGCCATCCAGCGCGCCGCCGGCCGCTATCGCGGCAAGCTCGATGGACTCGACTGCCCCTCGTGCGGCGGCGCCATCAAGTACCTGCCTGGCGTGACGGCCAACCTGGTCTGCCCGGCCTGCCACACGCAGATCGACGCGGCCAGCCCGAAGGCGCAGGTGCTGGCGGCGGGCGAGCGCGTCGCCGCCGTGCCGGCCACGATCGAGCTGGGGGCGACGGCGAAAATCAACAACCAGGACTTCACCATCATCGGCATGATGCGGCGCGCCGACGACGAGGGATCGCAGTGGAACGAATACCTGATGTACGGCCCGCGCGCCGGTTTCTCGTGGCTGGTCGAAACCGATGAAGGCTGGTCCGGCGCCAACGTGCTGGCCGAGTGGCCGGCATGGTACGCGCCCGGTTCCGACAAGGTGACTGTGGATAAAGTCCAGTTCGACCGCCTGTACGATTACGGTTCGGTGGTGACGTATGCGGCCGGCGCCTTCAACTGGCGCGTCGCTGTCGGCGACCGCACGCGGGTCGAGGAATTCGCCGCCGGCCAGCTGCGGCTGGCGTCCGAGACCACGGCGCAGGAGATGACGTGGTCGCGCTCCGCGCCGGTGTCGGCCGACCAGTTGAAGGCGTGGTTCGGCGCCGCCTTCAAGGGTCGCATCAAATCGCCGTCGAGCAGCAAGCCGTTCGCCAACAACCGCTACCGCAAGACCGCCAAATACCTGATCTGGTTCATGCTGGCGCTGAACGCGATCCCGCTGCTGACGAATTTTTCCGGCACCTGGTTCCTCAGCGCCATCGGCGCGCTGGCCATCTACCTGCCGGCGGTGTTCCTGGATAACAACGACAAATCATGAGCAAATTCTTCATCTACGCCATCATCGTCATGCTGGCCACGGCCGGCAGCAGCTGGATGCGCATGCTGGGCGGCGGTAGCGGCGGCGCCAGTCGCGGCAGCGCGTGGAGCTCGCACACCGGCGGCGGCGGCGGCAGCTTCGGCGGCGGCTCCGGCGGCGGAGGCCACAAGTGAAGCGTGAAGCGCTGCCCGATGGCGCCACCCGTGCGGCGGCGGTTGTGCACGCGCCGACCGGCACCCACGTGCTGGCCGACCTGAGCGGCATCGCCGCCGACAAATTGAGCGACTGCGCGCAACTGGAATCGCTGCTGCGCGCCGCCGCCGAGGCCGCGCACGCACGCGTGCTGTTCAGCCATTTCCACGGATTCGGCGAAGGCCAGGGCGTGACCGGCGTGGTGCTGCTGGCCGAATCGCACATCACTATCCACACCTGGCCCGAATGCGGCTTCGCCGCCGCCGACATCTTCATGTGCGGCAGCGCCGAACCCAAGCTAGCGCTCACTCTCATTGAAAGTGCTTTGCAGCCTCGAGCCAGCCATGTCCACACCGCACGGCGCGGGCCGCCCTGAACTGTCTCACGCCGCTTGCGCGGTGCCTAGCTCCTTGTCCTTTTCCGACGCGGCGACGGCGGCCGGACGGCTCTTGACGCGCGCCACGTAGTCGGTGATTTCCTGGCGCTTGGGCAGCAGGTCGAAGGCGCCCATCCAGCCGAACGACGTCCCCCACAGCACATCGACCGCAGTGAACTTGTCGCCCAGCAGATACGGTCCCTTGGCCAGCTGCGCCATCACCACATTGAACATCTCGTCGAAGTCGCCGTAGCCGCAGGCCTTCTTCTCGGCCGGCGTGCGCTTCATCCACTGGTCGATGATGGCCGGCTCGAAGCAGCTGCCGTAGAACGCCATCCAGCGCAGGTAGGGGCCGCGGTCGGGATCGCCCAGCGGCGGCGCCAGTTTGGCATCCGGGAACAGGTCGGCCAGGTACAGGTAGATCGCCACCTGCTCGGTGATGACGGCCTCGCCGTGGCGGATCGCCGGCACCTTGCCCATTGGGTTGACGGCCAAGAAGGCCGCTTCGCGGTTCTCGCCCTTTTTCATGTCCATCACGTGCAGCTCGTAGGGCGCGTGCAATTCCTCCAGCAAGGTCATCACGCCGGTGGAGCGGGTGTAGGGGCAGTGGTACAGCGTCAGTTGCGGGGTCATGAATTTCTCCTGTGGGTGGTGAAGAAACGCCAAGATAACTCTTGCTATGATGATGGTCTTGTAAAAACGCGAACACGATATGACGGACAGCTACAAAGGCGTGGTCAACCCGGCGGCGGTCGGCAAGGTGTTCCGCCTGGAGCGCTACGCGCCGGCGCCGGACCTGGCGCCGTTCATCGAACATTTCTGGCTGGTGGCGTGGAGCTTGCCGGACGGCGTCAGCCATGTGCAGCGCACCCTGCCCTCGCCGTGCATCCACCTGGTGTTCGACGCCGGCCGCACGGCGGTGTTCGGCGTCATGACGGGCTCGTTCGAATATACCCTGAAAAACAGCGGCCGGATACTCGGCGTGCGCTTCCGGCCGGGCGCGTTTCGCGGTTTCCTGGGTCAGCCGGTGCAATCGATCACCGACCGCGAGCTGAAGCTGTCGCAGTTGTTCGATTGCGACGATGAAGCGGCCGAGCGCAGCGTGCTGTCGGCGCCGGACGACGCCGGCATGGTCGCGGCGGCCACCGCCCTGTTGCGCGCGGCGCCGCCGGCGGTGGATCCGGAAACGGAGCGCGTCGCCATCATCCTGCAAACGATCCAGCGGCATCCCGACATCACGCAAGTACAGCAGCTGGCAGCGCAGGTGGACATCAGCGTGCGCCGCCTGCAAATGCTGTTCAAGGAATATGTGGGCGCCAGCCCCAAGTGGGTGATCCGCCGCAACCGCCTGCTCGACGCGGCCGACCGGCTGGCCGGCGGCGGCGATGTCGACCTGGCCACCTTGGCGCAGGCGCTGGGTTATTACGACCAGTCCCACTTCACCACCGATTTCGAAAAACTGGTCGGCAAGCCGCCCGCCGATTACCGCCGCGGTTGTACGCCACCGACCTGATTCGCGGACCGCGCCGCGAGCTTTTTCAGCATGGCGGGCAGGAAGAGGATGAGGGAGTCGATCAGCGCGTGGGCGATCATGCAGGCCACCAGGTCACGCTGCCACAGATACAGTCCGGTCAATACTGCTCCGCCGAAGAACACGCCGACCAGGTGGCCGAGCGACCATGTCGCCAGGTGCGCGAACAAGAACACGGCCAGCGGGAGTACGGCGGCGATCCACAGCTTGCCGGTCATCTCCAGCAGACGCTCGATCGGGTAGCCACGGAACATGATTTCTTCGGTGATACCTGCGGTCAGGACCACCGCGCTGCGGAACCATAGCGGCGTCGCCATCACGCGCATCAGTCCCTGCTCCGAGTCTGTTGGAATGGCCGGCTTGCCGACCCGGCCGGCGGTCCAGATCGACGCCACCGACGTGCCCAGTATCGCGCCGCCGACGAGGACGCCGATACCCCACGCCGCGTAATTCCCCCAGACGATGCCGATGCTCGACCACGGACGCCGCTCCCAGAGCAGCACCAACGCCAGCAACCCCAGGCAGGTTCCCCACACGGTGGCCAGATGCCGCAGTTGGTTGATCGGCCCGCCCTTGTCGCCCTGCTTGATGAAAGCGAACAGCGTGGTCACGCCCAAGGCGATCAGCAGGCCGACTATCGAAACTATGGGGAATCCGTTCATGATGCCGATAGTCGCATGGGGTGAGTAACAGATCAACTCTCGGCGGCGCAAAAATAATGTGCCGACTGCGGCCGGCATGAAAAAAGGCAGCCGAGGCTGCCTTTTTGCTGTGCTGCTTGTATTTGCTAGCTGCGCGCTGCTTAGTGCTTGGCGCGGAGTTTGGCGATCGCCGCCAGCTGGCCGATCGCCGCTGCCAGTTCCGCCTGCGCTTTCGCGTAGTCGATCCCGGAGGTGTTGTTCGCCAGCGCTTCTTCGGCGCGTTTCTTGGCCGAAGTCGCTTTGGCTTCGTCCAGATCCTTGCCGCGAATCGCGGTATCCGCCAGCACCGTCACGGCGCCCGGCTGCACTTCCAGCAGGCCGCCGGCGACGAAGACAAATTCTTCCTCAGCTTGACCTGGTACCTGGATGCGCACCGCGCCCGGACGGATGCGGGTGATCAGCGGCGTGTGCTTGGGATAGATCCCCAGTTCGCCCTGCTCGCCCGGCAACGCGACGAATTCGGCTTCGCCCGAGTAGATCAACTCCTCGGCGGAAACCACGTCAACGTGAATAGTGTTTGCCATGTGTGTCCTGTCGGTGTGATGCGGCCCCGCTTGCGCGGGACCGCGATCGAAACGCAACGATTAGTTGAGTTTCTTGGCTTTTTCGATGGCTTCTTCGATCGTGCCTACCATGTAGAACGCTTGTTCCGGCAGGTGGTCGAGTTCGCCCGACGCGATCATCTTGAAGCCCTTGATCGTGTCTTTCAGCGAAACGTATTTACCAGGCGCGCCGGTAAACACTTCAGCAACGTGGAACGGCTGCGACAGGAAACGCTGCATCTTACGTGCGCGTGCCACCAGCAGCTTGTCTTCCGGCGCCAGTTCGTCCATGCCCAGAATCGCGATGATGTCGCGCAGTTCCTTGTAGCGCTGCAGCGTGCCTTGCACGGCGCGCGCGGTGTCGTAGTGCTCCTGGCCGACGACCAGCGGGTCCAGCTGGCGCGAGGTCGAATCCAGCGGGTCTACCGCAGGGTAGATACCCAGCGAGGCGATGTCACGCGACAGCACGACGGTCGAATCCAGGTGACCGAAGGTGGTCGCTGGCGACGGGTCGGTCAAGTCATCCGCTGGAACGTAGACGGCCTGGATCGAGGTGATCGAACCGGTCTTGGTCGAGGTGATGCGCTCTTGCAGACGGCCCATCTCTTCGGCCAGCGTAGGCTGGTAACCCACTGCGGAAGGCATACGGCCCAGCAGTGCGGACACTTCGGTACCGGCCAGGGTGAAGCGGTAGATGTTGTCGACGAAGAACAGAACGTCCTTGCCTTCATCACGGAACGCTTCCGCCATGGTCAGACCGGTCAGCGCGACGCGCAGACGGTTGCCTGGTGGTTCATTCATCTGGCCGTAGACCATCGCCACTTTGGAGTTCTCTGGGTTTTCCAGGTCGACCACCTTGGCATCGGCCATCTCGTGGTAGAAGTCGTTACCTTCGCGGGTACGCTCGCCCACGCCGGCGAACACGGACAGACCCGAGTGCGCTTTGGCGATGTTGTTGATCAGTTCCATCATGTTCACGGTCTTGCCGACGCCGGCGCCGCCGAACAGGCCGACCTTACCGCCTTTGGCGAACGGGCAGACCAGGTCGATAACTTTAATACCGGTTTCCAGCAGGTCCTGCGACGGCGACAGTTCGTCGTATGCAGGCGGGGTGCGGTGGATCGAGGCGATCTGGTCGTGAGCGACCGGGCCGCATTCGTCGATCGGGTTGCCCAGCACGTCCATGATGCGACCCAGGGTCGCTTTACCCACTGGCACCATGATCGGCTTGCCGGTGTTCTGGATCATCATGCCGCGGCGCAGGCCGTCGGACGAACCCAGAGCAATGGTGCGGACCACGCCGTCACCCAGCTGTTGTTGGACTTCCAGGGTCAGCTCGGAGCCTTCCATTTTCAAGGCATCAAATACCTTAGGCATCGCGTTGCGTGGAAACTCTACGTCCACCACAGCGCCGATACACTGAACGATTTTGCCATCAGCCATGTTCGTTCCTTCTATATAGTTTAATTCGTTTAAACCGCAGCCGCACCGGCGACGATTTCGGAGAGTTCTTTGGTAATCGCAGCTTGACGGGTCTTGTTGTAGATCAGCTTCAATTCGCCGATCACACTGCCGGCGTTGTCGCTTGCCGACTTCATCGCCACCATGCGCGCCGATTGCTCGGACGCCAGGTTTTCCGCCACCGACTGGTACACCAGCGCTTCTACATAGCGCTCCAGCAGTTCGTCAATCACGGTCGCAGCGTCCGGCTCGTAGATGTAATCCCAGTTGTGATTACCCGCGTCGGCCTGCGTTTTGGCGGCTGGCAGTGGCAACAGTTGCTCCACTACCGGCTCTTGCTTCATCGTGTTGATAAACTTGGTGTAGCACAGGTAGACTGCATCGACTTCACCGTTCTGGAACTTTTCCAACATGACCTTGACCGGTCCGATCAGTTTTTCCAGGTGCGGCGTGTCGCCGATCTGCGTTACTTGCGCAACGACAGGGACGCCTACGCGATTCAAAAACCCCAAACCTTTGTTACCGATAGCTACCGCGGCAATCTTGTTGCCGGCCGTTTCCAGCTCACGGGTCTTCGACGTCACCATGCGCAGGATGTTGGTGTTCATGCCGCCGCACAGACCTTTGTCGGTGGTGACGATGATGAAACCAGCTGCCTTCGCCGTGTCCTTTTGCTCTGTTGCCAGGAACGGGTGCGTGTATTCCGGATTTGCGGTAGCCAGATTAGCGGCGATATTGCGAATCTTCTCACTGTAGGGACGGGCGGCGCGCATGCGATCCTGCGCTTTGCGCATTTTCGATGCGGCGACCATTTCCATCGCCTTGGTGATCTTCTTCGTATTTTCTACGCTCTTGATCTTGCCACGTATCTCTTTGCCTGCTGCCATGAGTCCTTACTCCTTCTGCGCGGAAGGCGACCCGGGTTCACCCCGGATCGCCAATGTGCTTAAAATGCGCCGGATTTCTTGAAGTCGGCAACGGCGGCCGACAGCGTTGCTTCGCCGTCCTTGTCCAGTTGCTTCGACGATTCAATCTTGGACAGCAGATCAGCTTGCTTGGTCTTCAGGTAGGCGTGCAGGCCGGCTTCGAACGGCAGGATCTTCTTGACTGGCACGTCGTCCATGAAGCCTTTGTTCACGGCGAACAGCGACGCGGCCATCAGCGAGATCGGCAGCGGCGAGTACTGAGCCTGCTTCAGCAGTTCGGTCACGCGGGCGCCGCGGTCCAGCTGCTTGCGGGTCGACTCGTCCAGGTCCGAAGCGAACTGCGCGAACGCAGCCAGTTCACGGTACTGCGCCAGGTCGGTACGGATACCGCCGGACAGGTTTTTGATGACCTTGGTCTGAGCGGCGCCACCGACGCGCGACACCGAAATACCGGCGTTGATCGCAGGACGGATGCCCGAGTTGAACAGCGAGGTTTCCAGGAAGATCTGGCCGTCGGTGATCGAAATCACGTTGGTCGGCACGAAGGCCGAAACGTCGCCTGCCTGGGTTTCGATGATCGGCAGTGCGGTCAGCGAACCGGTCTTGCCGGTGACGGCGCCGTTGGTGAACGCGGACACGTAGTCGGCGTTGACGCGGGCTGCGCGCTCCAGCAGGCGGCTGTGCAGGTAGAACACGTCGCCTGGATATGCTTCGCGACCTGGCGGACGGCGCAGCAGCAGCGAAATTTGACGATAAGCGACGGCTTGCTTCGACAGGTCATCGTAGACGATCAGTGCGTCTTCGCCGCGGTCGCGGAAGTATTCGCCCATGGTGCAACCGGAGTAGGCCGAGATGTACTGCATCGCTGCCGATTCGGCGGCCGATGCGGCGACAACGATGGTGTACTCCAGCGCGCCGTGCTGTTCCAGCGAACGCACGATGTTCTTGATGGTCGAGGCTTTTTGACCGATGGCGACGTAGATACACGTCATGCCCTGGCCTTTTTGGTTGATGATCGCATCAACGGCCACGGCCGACTTGCCGGTCTGGCGGTCGCCGATGATCAGCTCGCGCTGACCGCGGCCGATCGGCACCATGGCGTCGATCGACTTCAGGCCGGTCTGCATCGGCTGCGACACGGATTCGCGGGCGATCACGCCCGGCGCGATCTTTTCGATCGGCGAGGTCATCTTCGCATCGACCGGACCTTTGCCGTCGATCGGCTGGCCCAGCGCGTTGACCACACGGCCGCGCAGTTCAGGACCGACCGGCACTTCCAGAATACGACCGGTGGTTTTGACCGTGTCGCCTTCGGAGATGTGCTCGTAAGCACCCAGGATCACGGCGCCGACGGAGTCGCGCTCCAGGTTCATCGCCAGGCCAAAGGTGTTACCAGGGAATTCCAGCATTTCGCCTTGCATCACGTCCGACAGGCCGTGGATGCGGACGATACCGTCGGCGACGGAGATAACCGTGCCTTGGTTGCGTACTTCAGCGCCGCCATCAAGGCCTTCGATACGGCTCTTGATCAGCTCGCTGATTTCAGATGGGTTGAGTTGCATACTAACTCCTAAAAGTGTTTCTCTCAGCTTGCGCGAGGGGAAGAATCTGTTCTAAGCGGCGCAGTTAAGCGACCAGTGCAACACGCATTTGCTGCAGCTTGGCGCGGACCGAAGTGTCCAGCACTTCATCGCCAACCACCACGCGCACGCCACCGATCAGCGCTGGATCCACGGTCACGACCGGGTTCAGCTTGCGGCCGAATTTCTTTTCCAGCGTCGCGACCAGCTCGCTCGCTTGCGCGGCGCTGAGGTCGAAGGCGCTGGTGATCTCGGCGTCTGCCGCACCTTCCTCGGCGTTTTTCAACGCCTGGAATTGCGCGCCGACTTCCGGCAGCAAACTGATGCGGCCGTTTTCGACCAGCATCGCCAGGAAGTTTTTCGCTTCCGTGTTCAACGGCGACTTCACCAGCGCCGTGATGGCGGCGGTGACATCGGCTGCCGACGCTTTCGGGTTGCGGGCGAATGCTTGCACCTCGGGGTGGGCGCCGATCTGGGCCAGTTCGGCCACCAGTTCGGACCACGCCGCGAGGTTGAACGATTCCTTACCTGCTTGGGCTACGCGGAACAAAGCTTCCGCGTAGGGACGGGCGACGGTTGCGTTTTCTGCCATGATTACAGCTCGACAGCCAGGCGCGACAACAGATCGGCGTGGGCCGAGGCGTTGACTTCGCGCTTGAGGATTTGCTCGGCGCCCTTCACAGCCAGGTCAGCCACCTGAGCGCGCAGCGCTTCGCGCGCCTTGGCCAGTTGCTGATCGGCGTCGGCCTTGGCTTGCGCAATGATGCGGTCCGCTTCGGCTTGTGCATTCGCTTTGATTTCTTCGGCGACCAGTTGCGCGCGCTTTTCAGCGTCGGCAACGCGTTGCGAAGCTTCCTCGCGTGCACCTGCCAGCGCTTCGCTGGCGCGCTTTTCAGCGACTACCATCGCTTGCTGACCCTGGTCGGCCGCAGCCAGACCGTCAGCGATACGCTTGGCACGCTCATCCAACGCTGCGTTCAGCGATGGAAATACGAACTTCATCGAGACCCAGACCAACACCGCGAAGGTGATCATCTGGCCGATGAGAGACATATTGATGTCCATACCTTTGCTCCTAACTAAAAGTTTCTCCTAGGGTGGAGCGGATTACTGAGCAGCGGACAGAACGGCAGCCAGGAATGGGTTGCTGAAGGTGTACAGCAGGGCAACGCCGACGCCGATCATCGAGATCGCATCCAGCAGACCAGCGATAACGAACAGCTTGGTTTGCAGTTGTGGCATCAGTTCTGGTTGACGGGCCGACGCTTCCAGGAATTTGCCGCCCAGAATTGCGAAACCGAGTGCGGTGCCGATAGCGGCCAGACCGATGATGATTGCTGCGGCCAGAACGGTCATGCTTTGTACTTGTGCGATCAGAGCTTGCATTGAAATTTCTCCTAAGATTTTAAAAAAGACTACAGATACTAAAAAAGTTAAAACTAAGTTGCTTAGTGCTTCTCAACCGCAAGGCTCAGATACACGACAGTCAACGCCATAAACACAAACGCTTGCAGGGTCACCACCAGGATGTGGAAGATAACCCAAGGACCACCCAGCAGCCACTGCGCCCACCATGGCAGCAGAGCGATCAGAATGAACAGCAGCTCGCCGGCGTACATATTGCCGAAGAGTCGCAGCGACAGCGACAGTGGCTTAGCCAGCAACTCGATCATCTGGAAGATGAAGTTGACCGGCGCCAGGACGATGGCCATGAAGCCATGCGCGTGGAACGGCGCGGTCAGCAGCTCTTTACCCCAGCCGCCCAGACCCTTGGCTTTGATCGAGAAACCAATAATGCACAGCATGACGCCGAACGACATGCCGAAAGTGTGGTTGACGTCGGCGGTCGGCACGACGCGCAGCTTGTGCACGCCCACGTAGCCGAGCAGCTTCGGCAGCAGGTCGACCGGCAGGAAGTCCATCGCGTTCATCAGCCAAACCCAGCAGAAGATGGTGATGGCCAGCGGCGCGATCACGGCGCTCTTGGCGTGGAAGGCGGAGTTGACCACCTCGTTGACCAGCTCCATGACGGCTTCGACGAAGTTCTGCAGCTTGCCCGGCACGCCGGCCGTGGCGCGGCGCGAGGCCATGTAGAACACGCCCAGGAAGATCAGGCCCAGAATGGCCGAAACCCAGAACGTGTCCAGGTTGAAGGCGCCATCCGCGCTTTTCAGGTGGGACAGGTGGTGCTGAATATACTCAATTGAGGTCGGCGCATCATGGTGCGCTCCTGCAGCGATTTCTGTGGTCATAAAAGTATAAGATTTTGGTGATTAAATTGCGAGCAGTGAAAACCAGTAAGCCAAGGTTGCCACCGCGAAACCCAAGATCAGCCATAACCAAGAGGCCGACTGAAACAGCGCCAGTGCCAGAATGAACAGCACTACCGTGATAAATATTTTCACTACTTCGGCGCGTACATGCGACCGGAAAGCTTTTTTCGCGTCATTTGTTCCGCCCGCAACAATCATCGCGTACATCAGACTCCCGATGACTGCGATTGCTCCGCCATAGGCGGCCGACCAAGCTTTGAGTACTCCACCCCAGTTCCAGGCGAGCAAGGCGAATCCAGTTGCGATGGCTAACTGGAGGGCGACGACTTTAAAAATCGGCTTGGAAATACTCGTCGAATCACTCATCTGGCGAGGCTCCCAAAATGCCGATAAAACCCAAAGACACGGGATTATATGTGTCTTTGATGTATCACGTCAAACATGCTGCACCGCAGCAGAGCATTCGTGTGCATGAATGAGACGCTTTTAGAAACATTTCCGGGCGCTTTGCACCAACTTGAAGCGAGTTAAGCGTTTTCGCTTTTGTTAATCGTTGGATAACGTGGGAGCGGGGTTGGGTTCCCACCCGGCACGCCGCTACCCCGAGGCTCCGCTTTGGGGTCAGACCCCGTACGGGGTCTGACCCCGCCTGTCCCGGGGTTTACGCGCGCAGCCTTGCCAACACGCCATCTAGGATATCCAGGTCGGCGAAATCGATGATCATCTGGCCGCGGCCCTTGGTACCCATCTTGAAAACGACGGGCGTGGCCAGCGCGTCGGACAATTCTTCTTCCAGACGCTGGATGTCGCCGGACTTCTCTTTCTGGCGCGCTTCGGCCGGCGGGGCCTTTTGCTCTTCCAGGGTTTTGGCCACCAGCTTCTCGGTTTCGCGCACCGATAACCTTTTTGCAACCACCATGTTGGCCAGGGTGATCTGCGTCGCCGCATCGACCGACAGCAGCGCGCGGGCATGTCCCATGTCGATATCGCCGGCCATCAGCATGGTTTGTACCGGATTAGCCAGATTCATCAGGCGCAGCAGATTCGACACCGCGCTGCGCGAACGGCCGACGGCGCTGGCGGCCTGCTCATGCGTGAAACTGAAATCGGTGATCAGGCGGTGAATACCTTGTGCTTCTTCCAGCGGATTCAGATCCTCGCGCTGCATGTTCTCGATCAGCGCCATCGCGGCGGCGGCCTGGTCGTCGACATCGCGCACCAGCACCGGCAGCACTTCCAACCCGGCTAGCTGCGCCGCACGGAAGCGGCGTTCGCCGGCGATGATCTCGTACTTAACCGCGCCGGTCAGCTTGTCGCTGCCGACCGGACGCACCAGGATAGGCTGCATGATGCCCTGGGTCTTGATCGACGCGGCCAGTTCCTGCAGGCCGCCCTCGTCCATGCGGGTGCGCGGCTGGTACTTACCGGCCTGCATCTGCGTGACCGGCAGTTCCGACGGCGTGTTCGCGTCCGGGGTGTTCATGTCGCCGTCGCCGCCGAGCAGCGCGTCCAGGCCGCGACCCAGGCCTTTGAGTTTTTTAGTTGCCATGATTGTGATGCCTTACATTTTCTTGATGCGCTTGACCATCTCGGCGCCGAAGGCGATGTACGCCTGCGCTCCCTTGGAGGTCGGATCGAATGTGACGCCGGGCAGGCCGTACGACGGCGCTTCGGCCAGACGCACGTTGCGCGGGATGATGGTCTTGAAGACCTTGTCGCCGAAGTGCTGCTCCAGCTGGGCCGACACCTGCTGCGACAAGGTCATGCGCGGATCGAACATCACGCGCAGCAGGCCGATGATCTTCAGGTCCGGATTGAGGTTGGCGTGCACCTTCTTGATGGTGTTGACCAGGTCGGACAAGCCTTCCAGCGCGTAGTACTCGCACTGCATCGGGATGATCACGCCGTGCGCGGCGCACAGGCCGTTCAGGGTCAGCATCGACAGCGCCGGCGGGCAGTCGATCAGGATGAAGTCGTATTCCTTGTCGACCAGCGCCAGCGCGTCCTTGAGTCGGCGCTCACGGTTGTCCAACTCGACCATCTCGACTTCGGCGCCGGCCAGCTCGCGGTTGGACGGCAGCACGTCGAACTGACCGGGCTCCGAACGCTGGCGCGCCGTGGCGACGTCGGACGTGCCGAGCAATACCTCGTAGGTGGACGCGGGCAGGCCCGCCTTATTGATGCCCGCGCCCATCGTGGCGTTACCCTGCGGGTCCAGGTCGACCAGCAATACGCGCTGGTCCAGCTTTGCCAATCCGGCGGCCAGGTTGACTGTGGTGGTAGTCTTGCCTACGCCGCCCTTTTGATTCGCTACGCAAAAAATTTTCGCCATGTATCTTTTATGGTTGTGCTGCTTAATTATTTATACTATTAAAACGATATAAACGGTTTATACAGTTTATACGGTATAAACCGTTTATTTGATTTATATCGTTTATTTCGTTTATACCGTTTCGGCCTTGATGAAAACCAGGTGGCGTTCCGCCTCCAGCCCAGGTACCGCCAAAGGCTCCAGTTTCTGCACTTTCCATGGCTCTGGCAGTCGCTCGCGCTCCTCGGCCGGCGCCGTGCCTTTGAGGGCTATGAATTGCCCGCCCTCGGCCAAAACGTGTCCCGACCAGTTGACGAAGTCGGAAAGGTCGGCAAAAGCCCGCGAGGTGATGACGTCGAATTTCGTCTTCACTTCCAGCTGCTCCACCCGCTTGGTGTACACCGTGACGTTGGCCAGCTCCAGCTCCGCCTTCACTTGGTTCAAGAACGCGGTCTTCTTGTGCACCGTGTCGATCATCGACACTTTCATGTCCGGCCGGCTGATCGCCAGCACCATGCCCGGCAATCCGCCCCCTGCTCCCACGTCCAGCACGTTCTGTGCGTCCTTGAACGCGGGAACGGCCGCCAGCGAGTCCAGCACGTGCAGGGTCACCATCTGCATCGGATCGCGCACCGAGGTCAGGTTGTACACCGAGTTCCATTTGTTCAGCAGCGCCAGGTAGTCCAGCAGCTTGTCCACCTGGCCGTCGTTCAGATCCAGTTTCAGGTCTTTGATGCCTTGTTTTAAAACATCCGCAATCACTACACGGTCAAACACCTTCATTGAACAGCCTCGTCTTTTTCATTCACAAATCCGCCGAAACCGGCTTTCTTCAAGTGCACCAGCAGCAGCGAAATCGCCGCCGGCGTCACGCCCGAAATGCGCGATGCCTGGCCCAGCGTTTCCGGACGCTGTGCGTGCAGTTTCTGCCGCACTTCCACCGATAGCGCGGTGATGTCCAGGTAGCTGAAGCCTTCCGGCAATTTCAGGTTTTCGTAGTGCTCGTGGCGCTCGACTTCCTTGGTCTGGCGGTCGATATAGCCCGAATACTTGAGCTGGATTTCCACCTGTTCGCGCACCGCTTCGTCGGTCACGCCGGGACCGGCCAGCTCGCGGCCGTCGATGCCGGACATGCTCATCAGCTTGTCGTAGTCGACGCCGGGACGCGCCAGCAGATTGGCCAGCGAGTATTCGCGCTCGATGGCCTGGCCGATGACGCGCTCGGATTCGGCCGCTTCCAGGATACGCGGGTTGACCCACGTCGAGCGCAGACGCTCCAATTCCAGCGCGACGGCTTCGCGCTTGGTCTCGAAGGCCTGCCATTGCGCATCGCCAACGACGCCCAGCTTGCGGCCGATTTCGGTCAGGCGCATGTCGGCGTTGTCTTCACGCAGGCTCAGGCGATACTCGGCGCGGCTGGTGAACATGCGGTACGGTTCCAGCACGCCTTGCGTGACGAGGTCGTCGACCAGCACGCCGAGGTAGGCCTCGGAACGAGCTGGCGTCCACGCCTCGCGGCCCTGGGTTTGCAACGCAGCGTTGATACCCGCCAGCATGCCCTGCGCCGCCGCTTCTTCGTAGCCGGTGGTGCCGTTGATCTGGCCGGCAAAGTACAGGCCGCTGACGGCCTTGGTTTCCAGCGACGCTTTCAGGCCGCGCGGGTCGAAATAATCGTATTCGATGGCGTAGCCCGGACGCAGAATGTGGGCGTTTTCCATGCCCTTCATCGAGCGCACCAGCTCGATCTGCACGTCGAACGGCAGGCTGGTGGAGATGCCGTTTGGATAGAATTCGTTGGTGGTCAGGCCTTCCGGCTCCAGGAAAATCTGGTGCGATTCCTTGGCCGAGAAGCGGTGGATCTTGTCCTCGATCGACGGGCAGTAGCGCGGGCCGACGCCTTCGATCACGCCGGTGTACATCGGGCTGCGGTCCAGGCCGGCACGGATGATGTCGTGGGTCTTGTTATTGGTGTGCGTGACCCAGCACGGCATCTGCTCCGGGTGCATGGCGGCATTACCCATTACCGAGAACACCGGCACCGGATCGAGGTCGCCAGGCTGCTCGGTCATCAGCGAGAAATCGATGCTGCGGCCGTCGATGCGCGGCGGCGTGCCCGTCTTCAGACGGCCTTGCGGCAGCTTCAATTCCTTCAGGCGGGCCGACAGCGAGATCGCCGGTGGATCGCCGGCGCGGCCGGCCGAATAGTTCTGAAGGCCGACGTGGATCTTACCGTCCAGGAAAGTACCGGCGGTCAGCACGACGGCTGGCGCCAAAAACTTCAGGCCGATCTGGGTGACGGCGCCGACCACGCGGTCGCCCTCCACCATCAGGTCGTCGACGGCCTGCTGGAACAGCCACAGGTTCGGCTGGTTTTCCAGGCGCGAGCGGATCGCCTGCTTGTACAAGATGCGGTCGGCCTGGGCGCGGGTGGCGCGCACGGCGGGGCCTTTGGACGAATTCAGGATGCGGAACTGGATGCCGGACTCATCGGTGGCGATGGCCATGGCGCCACCCATGGCGTCGACTTCCTTGACCAGATGGCCTTTGCCGATGCCGCCGATGGAGGGATTGCACGACATCTGGCCCAGCGTCTCAATGTTGTGGGTGAGCAGCAAAGTCTTCTGGCCCATGCGGGCGGAAGCGAGGGCCGCCTCGGTGCCGGCGTGACCACCGCCGACAACGATGACGTCGAAATTAGTTGGAAATAACATGATTGGATTGGTTTAAAGCGAAGGGATCAAGGTCAGATTATAGAGTCTTTTTGCAGCTGCGACTTTTTTAAGCAAAAAATATTCGGTGATTGTTCCACGTGAAACATTGAAAAAGGGAGCTTATCGTTCCCAATAAGCTCCCTTTTTTGTTCCACGTGAAACAGTTTCTACTTTATCCAGGCGTCATACCCGGTCTTGACGATCAGGACGGAGACCACAACCAGGAACAGCTTGCGCACAAATCCGCTGCCATGCTTCATCGCCAGGCGCGATCCGATGACGGAGCCGCCGATCTGGCACACCGCCATCAGCAGGCCGAGCTGCCACAGCAAGTGACCACTGTAGCCGAACCAGACCAGCGCCGCAAAGTTGCAGGCAACGTTCACGATCTTGGCAACGGCCGACGCGCCGAGGAAATCGAAGCCGAAGATGCGCACAAACAAGAACACCAGGAAGCTGCCGGTGCCCGGGCCGAAGAAGCCGTCGTAGAACCCGATGCCCGCGCCGACCAGCAGCGCCAGCGTCTGCTCCTTGGCGCCGGTATGCAGCGGTGCGTGGACGTTGCCGAAGTCCTTCTTGGCGAAGGTGTAGATGGCCACCAGCAACAGCACCACCGGCAGCGCGCCGCGCAGGAAGTCCGGCGAAATCTTGGTCACCGTATAGGCGCCGCAGAAGGAGAACACCAGCGCCGCGATAGCGGCCGGCGCGGCAACGGTCCAGGCGATGGTCACACGACGCGCATAGCTGACCGCCGCCACGCCAGTACCGAAAATGCCGGCCAGCTTGCTGGTGCCGACCAGCGTGGCCGGGGCCGCGTTAGGAAACACCGTGAATAACACCGGCAACTGTATCAGACCCCCGCCCCCGACCACCGCGTCCACCAGACCGGCGGAGAACGCCGCCAATGCCAACACCAGATATTCCATAGTTTCCTGCCGTTCCTGATATGCCCAAAGGCTACATTGTACGGAAGAAATTCCTCCCGGCTCATGCAGATGCCGCATGACCGCATGCCCGGCTTGAGGTAAGCTTTCACGTGAAATCCACCACCCCGCGAAGGCAGCCATGAATGATTTCCCAGCGTTTGCATTCAGTACCGTCGCCCACATCGTTTCCGAACTGGGCGCCGCCGGACGGCTAGGCGAACACATCGCGCAGCGCTTCCCGGCGGCGCGGCGCGCCCTGCTCGTCACCGATCCGGGTTTCCTGAAGACCGGACTTGTCGATGCGCCGGTCGCCAGCCTCCGCGCCGCCGGCGTGGCGGTCCAGGTCCATTCAAAGGTGGTGGCGGACCCGCCGGAACAAGTGGTGCTTGAGGCTGTCGAAGCGGCGCGCGCGCACGGCACCGACATCGTCATCGGCCTGGGCGGCGGCAGTTCGATGGATGTCGCCAAGCTGATCGCGGTATTGGCCGGAAGCGACCAGCCGATCAGCGCGATATACGGCATCGGCAATGTGAAGGGCGCCAGGCTGCCGCTGGTGCAGATTCCGACCACCGCCGGCACCGGCTCCGAGGTGACCAATATCGCCATCGTCACCACCGGCGCCACCACAAAGATGGGCGTCGTCGCGCCGCAACTCTATGCCGATATGGCATTGCTGGACGCGGAATTGACGCTGGGCTTGCCTGCCATGGTTACCGCCGCGACCGGCATCGATGCAATGGTGCACGCGATCGAGGCCTACACCAGCCGGCATAAAAAGAATCCGCTGTCGGATATTCTGGCGCGCAAAGCGCTGGAGTTATTGTCGTCCAGCCTGATCCCCGCCTGCGAGAACGGCAAGAACCTGGCGGCACGGCAGGCGATGCTGCTCGGCGCGATGCTGGCCGGTCAGGCGTTTTCCAACGCGCCGGTGGCGGCCGTGCACGCGCTGGCCTATCCGATCGGCGGTATATTCCACGTGCCACATGGGCTGTCGAATTCGCTGGTGCTGCCGCATGTGCTGCGCTTCAATGCGCCGGAGGCGGCCGGACTGTATGCGGAACTGGCCGGCATCGTGGTGCCGCAGGCCAGCGGCAGCATCGAGGCGAGGGCGGAAGCGTTGGTTGTTGCGATGCAGCAAACCGCCATCATCACGGGGATAGAGCGGACCTTGCAGCAGGTCGGCATCAAGGAAACCGACTTGGACCGGCTGGCAGACGAGGCCATGCTGCAAACCCGTCTGCTGGGAAATAATCCGCGCGTCGTCACACGTGAAGACGCGCGGGCGATCTACGCGGCGGCGTTGTAGCGGGGTAGGCGGTGCATTCCGCTGCGTGCGGCTAGCGGTGGCCTTCACCCCGCACGGCGCTCCGCAGGGGTCAGACCCCGAAGGGGTCTGACCCCGCCTCACCGGGTTGCAGCGCGGCTCAATCGACGGTCTCAGAGCGGGATATCTACCGTCGTTCCGGTTACGGTGATGGTGTTGCCGTTGGCCGGTGTGGCCGCGATCGGCGGCACGTTGATGGTGGTGATCGGCGTCGTGTTATCCGCCCGCGTCACGGTGCGCACCACCTGCGACGGCGGCAGTGGCGTGGCCGTGCTGCGCAGGTTGGCCAGCATCGCATCGAGCGCGCGGAACAGGTACACATGCAATGGCACGACATTGGCCGGCAGCGCGTTGGCGAACGAGTCGAAGTGGTTGGCATTGGTCACCTCGATATAGCGCAGCTTGCTCGACCCGCCCTCCACCGACGCATTCAAGCCCAGATACGCGCGCGAGGCAAAGTTCACCGGAATCAATGTGTCGCTGCGGCCCTGCACGATGATGGCCGGCTTGCCGCGCAGATTGCCGGTCGCGGCCACCTCCGCCACACCCGCCCTCACCTTAGCGCTTTGGGCCGCCAGCGTCGCGTTCAACGCGCCGCCGGTGATCGGATCGACGCCGGTCGCCAGCGCGCGCAGGCACAGGAATCCGTCCAGCGACTGGTCAGCCAGTGTGCTGCTCGGCGAGACGCCGAGGTTGTACGCCTTGGCGCCGCCGACCGAATCCTCATACACCACGCTGCCGATGATGCCGTTCTGCGTAGCGAAGCTGCTGGCCTTCTGCGCGGCCGTGAAGGCTAGCGGCACGCCCGCAGCGTCGGTCTGCGCGAACGAGAAGCCGCACACCTTGTCGCGCGCTGAAAACTTGCCGTAGGCATTGGCATACGTCACCGCCACCAGGATATTGGTGCCGGCATGCGCGGCCTGCAGCACGTCGGAATCCGCCAACCAGCCGTAGGCCTTGAGCCTGGCCTTGGCATCGTTCTGTTGCGCCGTCAGGTCGGCGCCGCTGAGCAGGCCCTTGGCGGCCAGCGCGGTGCAACGTCCCGGCGCGGCCGCCGTCGCGGCGATGCACGGCTGGTACAGCGCGGCGTAGGTCGAGTAATCGAACAGCGCCTTGCCCTGCCCCGTCACGTTGGCGCCGCCCTGGCGCACCGTGTAACCGGTCATGGTCTTGGGCTGGATCTGCGGCTCGGTCGCGGCCACGCCGCTGATCAGACCCTTGGTATCCTGCTCCAGCGCCAGCAAGGCAGAGCCGGCGCCGTTGGAAATGCTCGAGGCGATCGTGACCGTGTTCTTCGGCGTCAGTGCCACCACATGGCTTTTGTTGTCCTTGGCCAGCGTGCCGTACTTTTCGTTCAGCACGTAGAAGGCGAACTCCACCGCCTGCAGCGTGAACTTGCCCCAGTCCTTTTCCGGGTTCTGCTGCGAGTATGCGTGCTTGAACGAGACCCGTCCCGGCGATGCGGCGGCGAAGGCGGCACGGTCGGCGTCGGTCAAGCCCGACGGCGTGAAGTTGGAATTCTTGCCGGCCGCCGCGCGTGTCGAGCGCACGCCGTTCTGCAGGTTCACGCTGTCGTCGTCGAAGGTGTACAAGCCGGTGCCGCTGCCCTTGTCGCTGTAGGCGACGGCGCAGTTGTTCTTCAGGCCCCATTCACCGGCGCTGCCGATGGCGCCGTAGATGCCGCGCGAGCCGCTCGAGGTGCCGGTGACGATGCAGGGATTCTTGACGTCGAAGCCGGCCGGCACCTGCACCATCAAGGTCACGTTCTGGTTGCCGCTGCCGTCGTCGCTGTAGGCGATGTACTCGGTCCCGGCGATTTTGCCCTCGCCCGCGCCCGCCACACCCTTGGCGTCCACGTTGGGGCCGTACAGCGTACCGTAGCCGCTGTTGGCGGCGATATCGAGCACCGCCCGGTAGTTGGCGTGGATGGCGTTGCGGCGCAGCTCAGCGGCGCTGGGATTGACGGGATCGGCGTAGGCCGGCGCGGCGCCCGCCAGTCCGGTCCTGCCCAGGCCGGCGGTCAGCAGATCGTCGCTGACGCCATCGTAGGTCTTGCTGCTGATCGTGCCCAGGTAGCTGGGCAACTGGTTCAGCTCTTCCACATCGTCGTGGTCGTTGGAACCGCAGGCGGTCAGCACGATGCCGGTCAGCGCCAGCAGTATTTTTTTGTTTTGCATGTCATCCTCTTTCTTCTCAAAGAATCAAATTACGGACGGACTACTCCCACTCCGGCCAGCGGCCAGATAAAAATTTACTATTTATTGAAAAAAAACGCCGGACAGAACGTCCGGCGCGTGTGCTACATCAAGCGGTTTTTTTGCCGCCGCTGCGGCCGAACCAGGCGATGAACTCGCCGATGATGCCGCGCCGGAACAACAGCACGCAGATAATGAAGATCAGGCCGACCACCATGTTGACTGCTTCGCCGATGGTGTTAAACCATTCGATGCCGGTGGCGTTGGTAAGGAAAATGCCCCAGTCACCCAGCTTGTTTTCCAGCGCGATGATGATGATCGCACCCAGCATCGGCCCGGCCAGCGTGCCCATGCCGCCAACCAGCGTCATCAGGATCACCAGGCCGGACATGGTCCAGTGCACGTCGGTCAAGGTCTCGAAGCCCTGCACCAACATATTGGTCGCGCCAGCCAGGCCGGACAGCGCGGCCGACAGTACGAACGCCAGCAGCTTGTACTTGTCGACGTCGTAGCCCAGCGAAATGGCGCGCGGCTCGTTTTCCTTGACCGCCTTGAGCACCTGGCCGAACGGCGAATGCACGGTACGCACTATCAGCGCGAACGCCAGCACGCAGATGCCGAGCACGAAGAAGTACAAGTTGGTGTCGTTGGCGAGGTCAATCACGCCGAGCAATTTTCCACGTGGAACACCCTGCAAGCCGTCCTCGCCGCCGGTGAACTCGCCGGCGCGCAGCGCGCCGAAGTACACCATCTGCGCCAGCGCCAGCGTGATCATCGAGAAGTAGATGCCCTGGCGGCGTATCGCCAGCGAGCCCATCACCAGGCCGATCAGGCCGCCGGCGGCGACGCCGGCCAGGATGCCGAGCTCGACCGGCCAGCCCCACATCTTCATGGCGTTGCCGGCGACATAGCCGGCGCCGCCGTAGAACGCCGCGTGGCCGAAGGACAGCAGACCAGTGAAACCGATCAGCAGATTGAAGGCGCAGGCGAACAGGGCAAAGCACAGCAGCTTGGCGAGAAACACCGGGTAGCCGACAAACGGCGCCGCCACGGCGATCGCGAAGGCGATCAGGTAGCCATATTTTTTATACATTATTTTTCCTTGCCAAACAAACCCGCAGGGCGGATCAGCAATACGATGACCATCACCAGGAACACCACCGTCGACGAGAACTCAGGGTAGAACACCTTGGTCAAGCCTTCGATGACGCCCAGGCCGAGGCCGGTCAGGATCGAGCCCATGATCGAACCCATGCCACCGATCACCACAACGGCGAACACGACGATAATCAGGTTCTGACCCATCAGGGGCTGCACTTGGATGATCGGGGCCGCCAGCACCCCTGCAAAGCCCGCCAAAGCGACGCCGAAGCCATAGGTGAGCGTGACCATCAGCGGCACGTTGACGCCGAACGCTTCGACCAGCTTGGGATTCTCGGTGCCGGCGCGCAGATAGGCGCCCAGCTTGGTCTTCTCGATCACGTACCAGGTGGACAGGCAGACGCCCACCGACGCCACCACCACCCAGGCGCGGTAGTTTGGCAGCACCATGAAGCCGAGGTCGGTCGCGCCGGACAGCGCCTCCGGCACCTGGAACGGCTGGCCGGACACGCCATAAAACGAGCGGAAGATGCCTTCGACCAGCAGCGTGATGCCGAAGGTCAACAGCAGGCCGTACAAATGGTCGAGCTTGTAAAGGTGGCGCAGCATGGTCTTTTCGATGATGACGCCGAACGCGCCAACGATCAAGGGCGACAGCACCAGCATCACCCAGTAGTTGAGGCCGAAGTAAGCCATGCCCATCCAGGCCACGAAAGCGCCCATCATGTACAGCGCGCCGTGGGCGAAGTTGATCACGTTCAGCAGGCCGAAGATCACCGCCAGGCCGAGCGACAGCATCGCATAGAAAGAACCGTTGACCAGGCCCAGCGTCAGCTGGCTCATAATCATGGGCAAGGGATAGCCGAATATTTCCATAGGATCGCTAAATAAAAATCAGGGAAAAAGGGCAGGCGCGCGGCCTGCCCTGTGCACAACTCAGCTTATTTCCACAGGCTGCACTTGGTCTCGGCTTTGGTGGCGTAGGCCTGGTCGCCGGGGATGGTGGCGACGACCTTGTAGTAATCCCACGGATATTTCGATTCAGCCGGCTTCTTCACTTCCATCAGGTACATATCGTGCACCATGCGGCCGTCCGGACGGATCACGCCGTTCTTGGCGAACATGTCGTTGATCTTGTTGGCTTTCAGGTAGGCCATGACTTTGTCGGAGTCATCGGTGCCCACGGCCTTGACGGCTTTCAGGTAGTTGCTCGCGGCCGAGTAGTCGGCGGCCTGCAGCATCGACGGCTCCTTCTTCATCTTCTCGAAGTAGCGCTTGGACCAGGCGCGGGTCTCGGCGTTCTGATCCCAGTACCAGCCGTCGGTCAGATACATGCCCTGGGTCATGTTCAGCCCCAGCGAGTGCACGTCGTTAATGAAGATCAGCAGGCCGGCCAGCTTCATCTTCTTGGTGATGCCGAATTCGTTGGCGGCCTTGATCGAGTTGATCGCGTCGCCGCCGGCGTTGGCCAGGCCGAGGATCTGCGCGCCCGACGATTGCGCCTGCAGCAGGAAGGACGAGAAGTCCGACGCCGACAGCGGATGCTTGACCGCGCCCAGCACCTTGCCGCCGCCCGCCTTCACCACATCCGACGTGTCTTTTTCCAGCGACTGACCGAAGGCGTAGTCGGCGGTCATGAAGTACCAGTTCTTGCCGCCCTGCTTGACGATGGCGCCGCCGGTGCCGCGCGCCAGCGCGATGGTGTCGTAGGCGTAGTGCACGGTGTAGGGCGTGCATTCCTCGTTGGTCAGACGGGCCGAGCCGGCGCCGATCGAGATGAAGACTTTTTTCTTTTCCGCGGCGACCTTGGCCATGGCCAGGTTGGCGCCGGAGTTGGTGCCGCCGATCAGCATGTCGACGCCCTGCTGGTCGAACCATTCGCGCGCCTTGGAGGCGGCGATGTCGGCCTTGTTCTGGTGGTCGGCGGAGATGAACTCGACCTTCTTGCCGGCGATGACCACGCCCGCGTCGGCGATCGCCATCTTGATCGCCTCGGCGCCGCCGGCGCCGTCGATGTCCGTGTACAGGCCGGACATGTCGGTGATCATGCCGATCTTGATGGTGTCGCCAGAAACCTGGGCTTGGGCAGCAAACGATGCGCACATGGCGGCTGCGATGGTGATGGCTTTGAGTTTCATTTCGTCTCCGTTCAGGAAGTAGTGTTATTGCTTATTTTTAGGACACGTACTTACACGCCTAAGAGCTCGGTCAGGACCGGCATCTTGGCGCTCAATTCAGATGCAACAAAGGTCTCGACTATCTGACCGTGTTCCATCACATAAAACCGGTCCGCCAACGGCGCGGCGAACCGGAAATTCTGTTCCACCATGACGATGGTGTAGCCCTTGGATTTGAGCGTGGTGATCATGCGCGCCAAGCCCTGCACGATCACCGGCGCCAGCCCTTCGGAGATTTCATCGAGCAGCAGCAGCCGCGCGCCGGTGCGCAGGATGCGCGCCACCGCCAGCATCTGCTGTTCGCCGCCGGACAGGCGCGTGCCCTGGCTGTGCCGGCGTTCCGCCAGGTTGGGGAACATGGCGTAGATTTCCTCGACCGACATGCCCTTCTCGCCGGTCGACAATTGCGGCGGCAGCATCAGGTTTTCCTCTGTCGACAGCGACGAGAAAATGCCGCGCTCTTCCGGGCAATAGCCGATGCCGAGGTGGGCGATCCTGTGCGTCGCCATGCCGATCGACTCGACGCCGTTGACCTTGATCGAACCCTTGCGCGCGCCGGTCAGGCCCATGATCGAGCGCAGCGTGGTGGTGCGGCCGGCGCCGTTGCGGCCCAGCAGCGTCACCACTTCGCCCGGCTGCACCGTCAGGTTGACGTTATGCAGGATGTGCGATTCGCCATACCAGGTTTGCAGGTTGGAGATGTCCAGAGCGGCCGCCATCAGTGCGCTCCTTCCAGCACTGCGGCTTCGGTGCCCATGTAGGCTTCCATCACTTGCGGGTTGGTCGAGACTTCGGCATAGCTGCCTTCGGCCAGCATGGCGCCGCGCTGCAAGACGGAAATCTTGTCGCAGATGCCGGAGACCACCTTCATATTGTGTTCGACCATCAGGATGGTGCGGCCGGTGGAGACTTTTTTAATCAGCTCGGTCACGCGGTGCACGTCTTCGTGGCCCATGCCCTGCGTCGGCTCATCGAGCAGCATCAACTCCGGTTCCATCGCCAGCGTGGTGGCGATTTCCAGCGCGCGCTTGCGGCCGTAAGGCATGTCCACGGTGATGGTGTCGGCGAACTCGGTCAGGTCGACCTCGGCCAGCAGCTGCATGGCGCGGTCGTTGAGCCGGTCCAGCGCGCGCTCGCTCTGCCAGAAATAAAAACTGGTGCCCAGCTGGCGCTGCAGACCGATGCGGACATTCTGCAACACCGTCAGGTGCGGGAACACGGCGGAAATCTGGAAAGAACGGATCACGCCCATGCGGGCGATCTGCGCCGGGCGGGCGGCAGTGATGTCGTTGCCATTGAACAGAATCTGGCCCGAAGTCGGCACCAGAAACTTGGTGAGCAAATTGAAGCATGTGGTTTTTCCGGCCCCATTGGGGCCGATCAGCGCGTGGATGTGGCCGCGCTGCACTTTCAGATTAACGTCATTGACCGCGGTAAAACCCTTGAATTCCTTGGTCAAATTCTTTGTTTCCAAGATAACGCCGGACATCCTGTCTCCCTGTTATTCTTTTCAAAGTACTAAATTTTTCTAGATCATACACAGTAACAATTTGGCTAACAATACAGTATAAATACGGTCTATTTTTGATCTAAAGCTAGCGTGCGCGAGCTTTCATTTCCAGGCTGAACGGATCAGTTCTGAAGCTTTCTCTGCAATCATGATCGTCGGGGAGTTGGTGTTTCCGGAAGTGATGAAGGGCATGACGGATGCATCCACGACGCGCAAACCGGCGACGCCGATCACGCGCAAATCGCTGCCGACCACGGCGGTCGGATCGTCGGCGCGGCCCATTTTGCAGGTCCCCACCGGATGGAAAATCGTGGTGCCGATCGCGCCTGCCGCCTGCGCCAATTCTTCCTCGCTGCGGTAGTGAATACCGGGTTTGTATTCTTCCGGCGCGTACTGCTGCATCGCCGGCGCGGCGACGATCCTGCGTGTCAAGGTCAGCGCGGCGGCGGCGACCTTGCGGTCTTCCGGCGTACTCAAATACATCGGCGTGATCTTCGGCGGCGCGTACGAATCGGCGCCGGATATGCGCACATGGCCGCGCGAGGTCGGCCGTAAATTGCAGACGCTGGCGGTGAACGCGGGGAAGGCGTGCAAGGGGTCGCCGAACTTTTCCAGCGACAAAGGCTGCACGTGATATTGCAGATTCGGCGTCGCCTGGCTGTCGTCGGAACGCGCGAACGCGCCCAGCTGCGACGGCGCCATCGACATCGGCCCGCTCTGGAACATCGCATATTCGAGACCGATTTTCATCTTGCCGAACCAGCCGGCCGCCAGCGTGTTCAAGGTGCGCGCGTTCTTGCCGAGCTTGTAGACCATGCGCAATTGCAGGTGATCCTGCAGGTTATCGCCGACGCCCGGCAGGTCGGCCAGCGGCGTGATGCCGTGCTGTTGGAGCAGCGCGGCTCGGCCGATGCCGGAGGTCTGCAAAATCTGCGGAGAATTGACGGCGCCTGCCGCCAGCAGGGTTTCCTTGATCGCGGTCGCGTTGTACTGGGCGCCGCCGCCGCTGAACACCACGCCTTTGCAGACGGTGCCGCCGTCGGTTTTTTCGATCAGCAAACGTTCCACGTGGCAGCCGGTCATGATGGTCAGATTGGGCCGCCCCGAGACCGGCTTCAGATACGCCTTCGCCGTGTTCCAGCGGATGCCGCGTTTTTGATTGACGTCGAAATAGCCGCAGCCGGCGTTGTCGCCGCGGTTGAAATCGTCCACTTTCTGGATGCCGGTCTGCTCGGCCGCGTCGCGGAAGGCGTCCAGTATCTGCCAGGACAAGCGCTGTTTTTCCACCCGCCACGGGCCGCCGGCACCGTGGAATTCGGACGCGCCGCCGTGGTAATCCTCGCTCTTTTTAAACAGCGGCAGCACTGACTCCCAGCGCCAGCCAGGATCGCCGGTCAACTCGGCCCAGCGGTCGTAGTCGCCGGCCTGGCCGCGCATGTAGATCATGCCGTTGATGGAGGAGCTGCCGCCGAGCACTTTGCCGCGCGGGTAGAGCAGGCTGCGGCCGCCCAGCCCGGGATCGGCCTCGGTGCGGAACATCCAGTCGGTGCGGGGATTGTCGATGCAATGCAGATAGCCGACGGGAATGTGGATCCACACATAATCGTCCTTTCCGCCCGCTTCGATCAGCAGCACGTCCACGTTCTTGTCCGCGCTCAGGCGGTTGGCCAACACGCAGCCCGCCGAGCCTGCACCTATGATGATGTAATCGTACTCGCCTGCTGATTCCAAAAACGGCTCCTTTTTTAAGCTGCTGCTATCTCCGCCAACAATGTTTCGACCAGCTTTGCCGCCGGCATCGGCCGCGCGCGCGCGACGCCGGTGCCGCACCACAGCGACATCAGTTCGGTTTCGCCGCGCTTGGCCGCTTCCGCCCTGATCGGCGACGTTAAGGCATTTTGAATTGGATATGCCGGTATTTGCTGTTCGATATGTGCAAGTTCGCGCATGAAACGGTTTTCCAGTCCGCGCGCGAAACGACCGGAGAACGTGCGTGTCAACCGGGTCGGATGGTCGCCGGCCGTCAGCAGGCGCTGCTTGTAGTCTTTCTGGATGGCCGATTCGTCGCAGACCAGGAAAGCCGTTCCCATCTGCACCGCCTGGGCGCCGCCGTCCAGCGCGCGCTTGATATCGGCGCCGTCCATGATGCCGCCGGCCGCGATCACCGGAATATTCACCGCCTCGACGATGGTCGGCAGCAGTTCAAACGTGGTCAGTTTTGCGTCTTCCTGCGCGCCGATGAAGGTGCCGCGATGGCCGCCCGACTCCGTGCCGGAGGCGATCACCGCATCGGCGCCCCTGCTCTGCCAGGCCAGCGCTTCATCCGCATGGGTAATCGTGCCGATCACGAAAATCCCGGCGTCATGCAGGCGCTGGATTTGTTCCGCGCTAAGGATGCCGAAGGTGAAACTGGCGACGGCGGGACGTAATTCGATCAGCGTTTCAAACTGGGCGGCGAAGTCTTCGCACCATTTGGCGGGCGTCGGCAAGTCGGTCCAGCCCAGGGAAGACCAGAAAGGTTTGAGCCACTCGGCGGCGCGTTCGACTTCGGCCGGCGAAGGTGCCGGCGTCTCGAGCACGAAGAAATTCAGGCAAAACGGGCGCCCGGAGAGGGCCCGGATCTGCGCGGTTTGGGTGCGTATCGTGTCGGGCGACAGCAGCGAGCACGCAAGCGAACCCAGCGCTCCGGCGTTGGCAACAGCGGCGACTTGCGCCGGCGTATTGCTCCCCCCAGCCGTCGGTCCCTGAACGATGGGATGCGGAAAAATGGAAGCCAATTTCATCATATTTCTCACAAAAAGGGCATGTGGGCCTGTGGATAACGCTATGGATATCCACAGGCACCGAATGTGAGTAAACAAAAGGATGTTCGGGACGACTTTTCTTATCCCAAAACAGTTCCCCGCTCATACACGGCTTACCAGCCTTCTTATAAAGCTCGTAAACGCCTGATTCTAATCCAAAATGGGCAGTTATCCACAGAAAAGTGTCTGCGTTAACAACTACTACTATTTTTATATATACATCTTTAGAGTAAACCATAAACCCAAAAACCACAGCCCCGGGCTGCCGCTACTCGAAATAGTATTTCTCTGATATCTGCTTTCCCCTATACTTGATTGGCAAACAATCAGCCTCAACCGGAGCAGATTTGTCTTCACAGCGCAAACATCCCCGGTCGCCTGCTTATCAACGTTTTCGGCGACGTCTGATCACAGGCCTGTTGTTCATGGCTGCACTCGCCATTGCCGTCGTCGTCAGCCAATTCCGCACTTCCTACGTAGAACGCGAACTGTCGGTCAGAAGCCAGACAGAGCACTACGTCAAGGCGATGGAAGCCCATGTTTTGTACTCGATTCAATCAGTCGATGTGTCGCTGATTGGATTTGCCAACGCCATCAAAGTTCTGCCTGCAAAACAGAGCCGTTCGCCGGAAACGATTTCGGCTCTGCTCTCTTCCGGTGGATCGAGTTTTCAGAATGACTACTGGATCACGTTTCTGGATGCCAAAGGGATGGCTGTCGCGACGTCGACAGGCACCAGGATCGCGGGCATCTCTTACGCGGATCGCAACTACTTCAAAATTCACGTCGACAACGCCATGCGGGGCAAGTTGTATGTGGATGAACCCAGCGTCGGCCGCATCAGCAAACAAAAACTGTTTTTCCTCAGCCGTCGCGTGGAAAGCGCCAAAGGAGAATTCCTCGGTGTGATCGTGGCCCCGATCGAAGTCAGCCGCTACGTGTCGGTGTTTGAAAATTCGCGATTCAATTCGGATGTCTCGATCGCACTGGTGCATCTGGGCGGCAAGGTCATCGCCAGAGTGCCGAATATTGAAGAAGCCTTCGCCCGCGATTTACGGCAGACACCGCTGTTCGACAACGTTGGCCGTGCCAACGCCGGCACGTACAAAGCGCTCAGCATTTTCGACAAGGTGACGCGGATTTTCAGCTATCGCGTACTGGATAACTGGCCGCTGATCGTGGTGGTTGGAAGCAATGTCTCGGAATCGTCGCGGCTGCTGCAGCAAAACTACCTGGTCGCCGGCGCCGGCTTGGCTGCGTTGCTGCTGCTGATGTTGGGCGCCGGTCATTTTTCACTGCGTACCTACCGCAAACAGGAAGAACGCGAGCTGCGCTATCGCGCCTTGTACGCCGCCAGCCGGGAATTGGAACAAAAACTGCTGAAAAACGAAGAATCGATGAAGCTGGCCGCCCTGTTGTTCCAGAATAGCGGTGAAGGCATGATGGTTACCGATGCGGAAGGGAAAATCTTGACGGTGAATCCGGCGTTTTCACTGCTTAGCGGCTACACCGAAAAAGAACTGGTCGGCCATCGCGGCTACGAGATCACGTCCGGGCGCGAGAACATGACGATGTTCGACCGCATGGCCGAATCGGTGGAGCAAACCGGGCAGTGGCAAGGCGAAGTCTGGCAGCAGCATAAGGATGGCGAAGATTACCTCGCTTCCATGCACGTCAACACTGTCTACGATGAGCAGGGAAATCCCTTCCGCTATGTCGCCCTGCTCAGCGATGTCACCGAAAAGAAAGCATCCGAGGAGCTGATCTGGCGCCAGGCCAATTTCGACGTGCTCACCGGATTGCCGAACCGGCGCATGTTCCACGAGCATCTGCGCCAGGAAATGAAGAAAACCGACCGCTCGCACTTGCCGCTGGCGCTGATTTTCGTCGACCTGGACTACTTCAAGGAAATCAACGATACGCTGGGCCACAACAAGGGAGATCTACTGCTCAAGGAAGTGGCGGTCAGGCTGATAAATTGCGTGCGCAGCACCGATACCGTGGCCAGGCTGGGCGGCGACGAATTCACCGTCATCCTCAGCGAGCTGCGCAATGCCGGCAATGTGGTCCGCACGGTGCAGGAAATCCTGCGGCAAATGAGCACGCCGTTCGACCTGGACGGGAATATCGCTCAAATTTCGAGCAGCATCGGCATCACGCTCTACCCCGAAGACGGCGCCGATGCTGAAACGTTAATCAGCAACGCCGACCAGGCCATGTACGCGGCCAAGCAGCAGGGCCGCAACCGCTTCAATTATTTCGCGCCATTCATGCAGGAAGCGACGCATGTGCGCATGGCCCTGGTGAACGAATTGCGCGAAGCGGTCGGCCGCGATGAGTTGCGCATCATGTATCAGCCGATCATCGAGCTGGCCAGCGGCAAGATTTGCAAGGCGGAAGCGCTGGTGCGTTGGCAACATCCGGTGCGCGGGTTGTTGAATCCGGCGGAATTCATCAGCGTTGCGGAAAGCAGCGGCATGATCGTCAGCATCGGCGACTGGGTTTTCCGCCAGGCGGCGCGCGAAGTGCAAAAGCTGCAGGCGCTGGGATGGCCGGAATTCCAGGTCAGCGTGAATAAATCGGCCTGGCAGTTCCGCGACGACGGCAGCAACTACCAGCAATGGCTGGATTTTCTGCAGGAACTCAAGCTCAGCCCCAATAGCATCATCATCGAAGTCACGGAAAACCTGCTTTTGGACACAGCCAACTCGAATTCCGACCGGATGCTGGCGTTCCAGCATGCGCACATGCAGATTTCGCTGGACGATTTCGGCACCGGGTACTGCTCGGTGGCATTTTTAAAGCGTTTCGACATCGACTACATCAAAATCGACCCGACCTTTGTCGCCAATCTGGCCGATGGACGCGACGGCGTCGTGCTGTGCGAGGCGATTATCGCCATGGCGCACAAGCTGGGCATCAAAGTTATTGCCGAAGGAATCGAAACACCGCAACAACAAGCCGCTTTGACGGCTGCCGGATGCGATTTCGGGCAGGGATACCTGTTTTCCAGGCCGATTTCAGGCGAAGAATTGGAAAAACAACTACAAAATCAGCTTGCGCCTGTGGATAAGGTCTTGAATATCCACAGGACGACTTGTGAGTAAGGACCATGGTTGTACCAGGGGCGATATTTTATACAGAATTGCTCCTGAAATGATACAGCGCTTATGCAGGTGCTTGTATACGTCGTAAGCGGATGATTTGTAAACGTATACATGACTTATCCACAGCTTTATCGTCGTTTACTACTACTACTATTTTTATATAAATCTTTTGTAAACTACTAAAACACCTGAAAAGCAGATTCTGAGGCCCTGCTCAGCTACAGAAACCCGTTTGGACAGCAAAAAACGCCTTAAAATCGATTTTTTTTCGCTACGCGTTGTGGAAAAACCGCGGGATACCCACAAGCGACTTCACTAAATCAAAGGAAAAGTATGCGTTTAGGCATCATCAGTGCGTTGGCTGAAGAACAGCATGGGTTGATAGAAGCCCTTCAGAGCCCCTCCAGGCACGTTCACGGCATGCGTGAGTACACGGCAGGGAAACTCTGGGAAATCGACGCTGTGTGCGTTCTATCGCGTATAGGCAAGGTTGCAGCGGCCATGACAGCTGCGATCCTTGTGGAAAAGTTCGGAGTTACCCACATCGTCTTCACCGGCGTTGCCGGCAGTGGGGATAAAAACGTCAAAGTCGGGGATATAGTGATCGCTGAAGCGCTGATCCAGCACGACTTCGATGCCAGCCCGTTGTTTCCGCAGTTTGAAATCCCGCTGACGGGTCTTTCGCGCTTCGCCACGGACGTGGCGTTGACGCAGCGTCTGGCTGACGCTGCCGAGCAAACCACGCGTGTCCATCGGGGATTAATCGCGAGCGGTGATCAATTTATAGGCAAATTGACGCAAATTCAGGCCCTGAAGGCTGCTTTGCCCGATTTATTAGCGGTAGAAATGGAAGGTGCTGCCGTAGCGCAAGTGTGTTTCGAGCTGGGCATACCGTTCGCCGTGATCCGTACCATATCGGACAACGCCAACGACGATGCCGCCGTCGATTTCATGCATTTCATCAAAACCGTAGCCTCGCGCTACGCCTTCGACGTGATCCGCAACTTCTGCAAATCCTAAAACCAAATTGGTGTCAGTGCCGACATTCGGACATCGTGGAACTTTTTCAGGCTTTTAAAAGTTCCCAAATGTCCGAATGTCGGCACTGACACCGTAGTTTTTTACGCTTCCAGCGTCATCAGGCTGGCGTTGCCGCCCGCCGCCGTCGTGTTGACGCACAGAGCGCGCTCAGCGACCAGGCGCCACAGGGGGATGGCGCCGTCCTCGGTGGTGTCGATCAGGCTCACCAGCGCCCCGCTACGGGCCGCCAGCGAGCTATGCAGGTCCGAGGCCAGCATCGATTCCACCAATGCGATCTGGAAGTCGCCTTCAAAGCTTTCCAGGCTGCCGACCGTCTGGATCCGGTCCTTGACGGCCGCCGGCAGGTCGGCAGGCAGCAATTTGGCCGATTCCGCCACCACCAGCGCGATGTTGCCGGTCGCCAGCGATGCGGCGATCTGGTTCAGCAGACCGTCCACGCTGCCGGCAACGCAGGCCACCGAGCCGCGCGGCACCAGCGCCAGCGTGTTGCGTTCGCCCGTCGGGCCCGGCAGCACGGTCAAGCTGCCCAGCATCGTGGCGCGGCTGTATTGCTCCGCCAGGCCGGCGATGCGCTCGTTGCCGTGCATTTTGGACCAGACCGCCAGCGCGTCGAGCGACGGCGTGGCCTGGCGTTCATGCTTCGACACCGCGACGGCGCCCCGCTGCAGACGCTTCAGGTACAGCGGTCCGCCGGCTTTCGGGCCGGTGCCCGATTTGCCTTCGCCGCCGAATGGCTGCACGCCGACCACCGCGCCAACGATGTTGCGGTTGACGTAGATGTTGCCCACATGCGCGCGCTGGGTGATGTAGTCGATGGTTTCATCGATGCGCGAGTGGATGCCCAGGGTCAGGCCGAAGCCGCTGGCGTTGATCTGCTCCACCACTTTCGGCAACTCGGCGCGCTTGTAGCGGATCACGTGCATCACCGGGCCGAACACTTCCTGCGTCAGCTCGGCCAGCGAACGGATCTCCAGCACCGTCGGCGGCACGAAGGTGCCGGCCGTCGTCACGTTCGACGGCAGGTCCAGCGAGTAGTAATCCACCGCCGTCGCCTTCAGCTTGTTGATGTGCGCCAGCAGGTTTTGCTGCGCTTCGGCATCGATCACCGGGCCGATGTCGGTCACCAGGCGGTCCGGGTTGCCGACTTTGAGCTCCTGCATCGCCCCCTTGAGCATTTTGATGGTCTTGTCGGCGATGTCTTCCTGCAGGAACAGCACGCGCAGCGCCGAGCAGCGCTGGCCGGCGCTGTCGAAGGCCGACGAGATCGCATCCTGCACCACCTGCTCCGGCAGCGCCGACGAATCGACGATCATCGCGTTCTGGCCGCCGGTTTCGGCGATCAGCGGGATGTCGCAGCTTTCCACGACGGCGCGCTTGGCCAGCGTGCGGTTGATCAGCTGCGCCACTTCGGTCGAGCCGGTGAAGATCACGCCCTTGACGCGGCTGTCGCCGGTCAGCGCGGCGCCGACCACTTCGCCGCGGCCCGGCAGGAATTGCAGCGCGGCGCGCGGGATGCCGGCTTCGTGCAGCAGCTCGACCGCGCGGTGCGCGATCAGCGGCGTCTGTTCGGCCGGCTTGGCCAGCACCACGTTGCCGGCGGCCAACGCGGCCGCCACCTGGCCGGTGAAGATCGCCAGCGGGAAGTTCCACGGGCTGATGCACGTGACCGGACCCAGCGCCAGCGTGTTGGCGCCACCGCCGACTTCGCCGGCGTAGTAGCGCAGGAAGTCCACCGCTTCGCGCAGCTCGGCGATGGCGTTCGGCAGCGATTTGCCCGCTTCGCGGATGGCCAAGGTCATCAGTTCCATGGCGTGGGCTTCGAACAGGTCGGCGGCGCGGTTCAGCGATGCGGCGCGCTGCGACGGTTCGGTGGTCTGCCAGTCCATGGCGAAACCGCTGGCGCTGATCAGCGCCGATTCCACGTCGGTGGCGCTGGCTTCGACCAGTTGGCCGACGATGTCGCCGCGTTGCGCGGGGTTCGTGACATCCTGCACCGGCTGGCCGACGCTGACCGCACCGGCCAGCAGCGGCATGGCGTGCCAGCTGCGCGGCGCCGCCAGCGCGGCCGAGATCTCGCGCAGCACGTTTTCATTGGCCAGGTCGAAACCGGCCGAGTTCTTGCGGTCGCCGAACATGTCCAGCGGCAGCGGGATGCCGGCGTGCGGCTGGCCGCCCTGCTCGCGCGCCAGCGCGACCGGATCCTTGATCAGCGATTCGACCGGAATCGCTTCATCGACGATCTGGTTGACGAACGACGAGTTGGCGCCGTTCTCCAGCAGGCGGCGCACCAGGTAGGCCAGCAGCGTTTCATGGGTGCCGACCGGCGCGTAGATACGGCACGGCTTGTCCAGGTTGTCCTTGCCGACCACCTGGTCGTACAGCGACTCGCCCATGCCGTGCAGGCACTGGAATTCATAGTCGGTGACGCCGTCGCGCTTGGCCCAGGTGTAGATGGTCGACAAGGTTTGCGCGTTGTGGGTGGCGAACTGCGGGTAGATCACGTCGGTGGCGCCCAGCAGCTTCTGCGCGCACACCAGGTAGGAGACGTCGGTGTAGACCTTGCGGGTGTAGACCGGGTAGCCGCTCATGCCGTCGACCTGGGCGCGTTTGATTTCAGCATCCCAATACGCGCCCTTGACCAGACGCACCATGAACTTGCGGCCGCTGCGCTTGGCCAGGTCGATCAGGTAGTCGATGACGAACGGGCAGCGCTTCTGGTAAGCCTGCACCACGAAGCCGATGCCGTCGAAGCCGGCCAGTTCCGGGTCGTAGGCCATCGCTTCCATCAGGTCCAGCGACAGTTCCAGTCGATCGGCCTCTTCCGCATCGATGTTCAGGCCGATGTTGTAGTGCTTGGCCAGCAGCACCAGCTGGCGCACGCGCGGCAGCAGTTCTTCCATCACCCGGGCGCGCTGGGCGCGGCTGTAGCGCGGGTGCAGCGCCGATAATTTCACCGAAATGCCGGGACCGTTCTTGATGCCGCGGCCGTTCGACGCCTTGCCGATCGCATGGATCGCGGTTTCGTAGGACTTGTAATAATTTTGGGCATCGGCCTCGGTCAGCGCCGCTTCGCCCAGCATGTCGTAGGAGTAGCGATAGCCGCGCGCCTCGTTGGCCTGGCCGTTCTTGATCGCCTCGTCGATGGTCTGGCCGGTGACGAACTGGTTGCCCAGCATGCGCATCGCCAGGTCCACGCCTTTGCGGATCAGCGGTTCGCCGCCCTTGGAAATGAGCTTGGTCAGCGCCGAGCCGAGGCCGTTTTCGCTGTTGGTCGATACCAGCTTGCCAGTAATCAGCAATCCCCAGGTCGCCGCATTGACAAACAACGAAGGCGATTCGCCCAGGTGCTTGCGCCAGTCGCCCTTGCTGATTTTGTCGGCGATCAGGCGGTCGGCGGTGGCATTGTCGGGAATACGCAACAGTGCCTCGGCCAAGCACATCAGTGCGACACCTTCTTCGGAAGACAGCGAGAATTCATGCATCAGGGCATCGACACCGGACGCGCGGGTGCGCTCCGCGCGCACCGAGCTGACCAGTTTATGGGCCAGTTGCTGGGCTTGCTGAAGGCTGGCGGCGTCGTTGTTTTGCAGCGAATCGATCAGCCACTGGACGGCGCTGACTTCGTCGCGGCGATAGGCCGCCGTCACTGCTGCGCGCAGGGGAATCGGGTCGCGCAGGACTTCAGCCTGGAGGGCTGCGAATGGGGTGAAACCGGTGGAAACTGCTGCTTGCATGGAATACTCTCAGAAGATGAATGTAAAGCACGTCCACGTACAAAAACACGCTCGGCTAGCTGGCGCTGGCGAGCGTGAATAAGTGTACCGAGGTTGGAACTGCTAATGATTCGATTGTAGTGGGATTTCTTCTGGATTAATTCTGGTAATGCAGGGGGCTAGCAATAGATTGTTTTTAGTGAGACAATTTAACCAAATAATATTTATTTGGGAGTTCCCGGAAATGTTAGACAAGATCAGCAAAAAAATCTTGATGGAATTGCAGAGCGATGGCCGCATCAGCAATGTGGAACTGGCGGCGCGGGTCAACCTGTCGCCGGCCGCTTGCCTGGAACGGGTGCGCAAGTTGCACGAATCGGGCTACATCATGGGCTACACCGCGCAGCTCAACCCCCAGCTGCTCGATGTCTCCCTGCTCGTCTTCATCGAGGTGGTGCTCGATCGCACGACTCCCGAAGTCTTCGACGCCTTCAAGCACAGCGTCCAGGTGATTCCGGAAGTGCTGGAATGCCACATGGTCGCCGGCGGCTTCGACTACCTGGTCAAGGCCCGCGTCAAGGACATGGCCGCCTACCGCGAATTCCTTGGTAAAACCCTGCTCCAGAAAGGCGTGCGGGAAACGCATACCTACGCCGTCATGGAAGAAGTCAAGAATACCACCAAGTTACCGATTAAATAGCATTTCAGAAATAAATTAGTCGATCGACTCGACGCGCCGTTACAACGGGGGACAAATGAAGCATTTGCAGCATAGGTTGGTGCAACGTGGATTATGGTTGTTGGGGGCGACGGCAGGCGGTACTTGCTTAGCTTATTTGTTCAATGTGATGGGCGCGTCGCCGGTGGTGTCGGCGATCCCGGCCGCGATCGCCGGCGCGCTGGTGGCGTGGTGGGCCGCCAGCCAGAACAGCGATGAGGGCGGCGTGCGCCACTTCGCCCACACCGTCGGCGAGGAAATCGACGCCATCATGATCGGCGCGGCGGAAACCTCGTATTTCGTCGACTCGGTCAAGAAGAAAATCGAACTGGATGTGGGCACCGCCAGCGGTATTGTCCATAGCTCCGCCCAGAACGCCGACACCACCGAACGCATCGCCGCCAACGCCGAGCGCGCCGCCAAGATCGCGGCCCAGGTGCGCGGCGAGACCGTCGCCGGCCGCGCCGAAGCCGACAGCGGCCTGAAACGCATCAGCACCGCGCGCCAGGACGCGCAGACCGCCGCCGCCGTGATGACCGCGCTGCAAGTCAATTCCCGCAAAATCTACGGCTTTACCGAGGCCATCAGCGAGATTTCCGCCCGCACCAACCTGCTGGCGCTGAATGCCGCCATCGAGGCCGCGCGCGCCGGCGAGCAGGGGCGCGGCTTTGCCGTGGTCGCCAGCGAAGTGCGCCAACTGGCGCTGCGCACCAAGGAAGCCACCGACGAAATCAGCACCATGGTCCGCGAGATTAATCTTCAGGCGGAACAGGCCGCCACCGGCATGAATTCGCTGGCGGTCAAGGTCAGCGAGGCGGCCGGCAACGTCGAGACCGTGCATGGCTTGCTGGGCAATATCGAGCGCTCGTCGGGCGTGTCGGAAGACGAGATCGGCCAGATCGCCCGCGCTTCGCGCGAGCATGTCGCCACCACCGAGGACATCGCCGCCGCCATCCTGAGCATCCGCGACAGCCTGTTATCCACAGAGAAGGAATTGCCGCGCGCCGCCAGTTCGGCGATGGCCTTGGCCGAGCGCGCCGAGATCATCACCGGCGCGCTGGGCGAATCGTCGATCGAGACCTCGCACGACGCCATCCGCATGGCCGCGCAGAAGGCGGCGGCGGAAGTCGGGCGGATTTTCGAGGCGGCGATCCGCTCCGGCCAGATCACCCGCGAGGCGCTGTTCGACCGCAGCTACACGCCGATCCCCAACACCGATCCGCCCAAGCACAAGACGCGCTTCGACGATTTCACCGACCGCGCGCTGCCGTCGCTGCAGGAGCCGCTGCTGGCGGAGCTGCCGCAGCTGGCCTACGCCGGCGCTGTGGATAACAATGGCTATTTCCCCACCCATAACAAGAAGTTTTCCCAGCCGCTGACCGGGAACTATGACATCGACATCGTCAACAACCGCACCAAGCGGATCTTCAGCGACCGCACCGGCAAGCGCTGCGGCTCGAACACCAAGCCCTTCCTGCTGCAGACCTACAAGCGCGACACCGGCGAGGTGATGCACGACCTGTCGGCGCCGATCTATGTGAACGGCAAGCACTGGGGCGGTTTCCGCATCGGCTACAAGTCCAGCACGCGCTAGGCCTTGTACTGGCGCGGCGCGCAGCCCATCACGCGCTTGAAGGCGGTGCTGAAGGCGCTGTCCGATTCGTAGCCCAGCGACGGTGCGATCACCGAGATCGGATCGCTGGAGTTGGCGAGCCGGTCGCCGGCCAGCAGCATGCGCCAGCGCGTCAGGTAGTCCATCGCCGACATGCCGACCATCCGCTTGAACTTCAGCGCAAAGGCCGAGCGCGACATGTGCACGCGTTCCGCCAGCGACTGCAGCGTCCAGCGCTGCGCCGGCGCGGCGTGCATGGCGCCGATCGCCGCGCCCATCTGCTCGTCCGCCAGCGCGAACAGCCAGCCGACGCCGCCCGCGCCTTCCGTCATGTGCAGCCGCAGCGCCTGCACCAGCATCATGTGGGCCAGATGTTCGGCGATCAGGAAGCTTCCGGGTTGCTGCTGCTGCAGCTCCAGCATCATGCGTTCCACCGACCAGCGCAGCGCCGCCTGTTCCGATTCCTTGCGGATGTGAACCACGGGCGGCAGCATGGCCAGCAGCAGGTCGGCGTGGCTGCCGCCCAGTACGAAGCGGCTGCCCACCAGGAACAGGTCGCCCCCGCCGTTGAGCGTGACGACATTGCCGGTGCGCGGCGCCGAGAAGATCTCGGTCGACGCCGTTGCCGGCAAAGCCGGGTCGCTGGCCAGCCGGAAGGCGCGGCCGCCCGGCAGCAGGAAGCAGTCGCCCGCCTTCAGGCCGATCGGCTCGGGGATGCCGTCCACCACCAGCCAGCACGCGCCCGACACCACCGCATAACACTTGATGCCGACGTTGTGCGGAAAGCCGACCGACCAGTCGCCGCCCGCCTCGAAGCCGGCCGAAACATAGCTGCGCGGTTTCAGCAGCGCCAGCACATCGGATAAGGGATCCATCATGTTTGGACGATCAACAAGATAACAAAGACTTTACAGCATAGATCGTATCGGCTTGGGTGTCTATGATGGACTCACTAACCAAGGAGAACGACATGCGTGTATTTGTGACGGGCGCGACCGGTTTTATCGGCTCGGCTATTGTTGAAGATTTGATCGAGGCCGGACATCAGGTGCTGGGACTGGCGCGCAACGCCGCCGCCGCCGCCTTGCTGGAACGGCGCGGCATCGCCGCCCATCTGGGCGACGTGTCGGCGCCGGAGACGCTGGCGACCGCCGCGCGCCTGTGCGACGGAGTTATCCACACCGCGTTCATCCACAACTTCGCGGACATCGCCACCTCCGGCCGGATCGACGTGGCCGCCGTGCAGGCGATGGGCGAAGCGCTGGCCGGCAGCGGCAAGCCGCTGGTCGTGACCTCCGGCACGGCGGTGCTGCCCGCCGGCGTCGAAGGCCGCGAGGACCACGCCACCGATCCGGCATCGTCCGGCAAGCACCGCATCCCGTCCGAGCAGGCGACGCTGGCGCTGGCCGCGCGCGGCGTGCGCGCCTCGGTGCTGCGTTTGCCGCCGTCGGTGCATGGCGATGGCGATCACGGCTTCGTGCCGGCCTTGATCGCCACGGCGCGTCAGAGCGGCGTGTCCGCCTATATTGGCGACGGCGCCAACCGCTGGCCGGCGGTGCACCGGCTGGATGCGGCGCGCTTGTTCAGGCTGGTCATGGAACACGGCGCTGCTGGCGCTTGTTATCACGCCGTGGCCGATGGCGGCGTGCCGGCGCGCGAGATCGCCGGGGTGATCGGCAGGCAGTTAAATTTGCCGGTGGTGGCAAAAACGCTGGAGGAAGCGGTCGCTCACTTCGGCTGGCTGGCGCATTTCTTCGGCAGGGATTGCCCCGCCTCCAGCGCGCAGACGCGGCAGGAGCTGGGCTGGAGTCCCAGCCATGCGGGATTGATCGCCGACCTCGACCGGCCGGCGTATTTTCAGTAAGTGTCCTTTTTCGGCGCGCTGCCGGGCGCGGTGCGCGCCGTGACCTGGTTCATTCCTTCCAGATGCATGCGCAGCCACTTGTGCGCCGGGCTGCGCGCATCGCGTTCGTGCCACAGCATATCCAGGTGGACGGCCGGCAGCTGGAACGGCAATTCCTTTGAAATCAGCGCGTCGGTCATGCCGGTGGAGGCAATCAGGTGGCGCGGCAACACCGTGATCAGGTCCGAGTTGGCGACCACGCGCCCGGCCGTGAAGAACTGGTTCACCGTCAGCAGGATGCGGCGTTCGCGCTGGATCTGCGCCAGCGCCTCATCGACCAGGCCGTGGGCGCGGCCGGAGAAGCTCACCAGCAGGTGATTCGCCTTGCAATAGTTGTCCAGGTTCAGCTCGACCTTGGCCAGCGGATGGTCGCGCCGCATCACGCAGACGTAGTGGCCGGAATACAGCCGTTCGTGGCGGATCGGCGAGCCGGTCTCGTACGACAGCTGCGCCGCCACGCCGGGGAAGAAGCCCACCGCCAGGTCGATATCGCCGCGCAGCAGCATCGGTCGCGGTTCGCGCGTGGTCAGCGGCACCATGCGCACGTTAACGCCCGGCGCCTCGCTTTCAATCGAACGCATCAGCGACGGCAGCCAGAACGCTGCGGTGGCATCGGCCATCGCCATGCGGAACGTGGCGTGGGCGGCGGAAACGTCGAAGGTTTCCGGCGCGACGGCCGCTTCCAGGCTGGCCAGCGCGCTGCGCACGGACGGCCACAGTGATTCCGCGCGCGGCGTCGGCTTGACGCCGTAGGCGGTGCGGATCAGCAATTCGTCGCCCAGGCTTTCGCGCAGGCGTTTGATGGCGTTGGAAACGGCGGGCTGGGTCATGGCCAGGTGGCCGGCCGCGCGTGTCAGATTTTGTTCTGTCATCACGGCGTCGAAGACGCGTAACAAATTCAAGTCCAGCGTCAGAAAGCTCATAGCGGCTCAGGAGGAAAGGTTAGATGGATACAGTGTCGAGAAATATGGATTTCCCGTCAACGATAACACATCCCATTCACCAAACGCATAATTGTTATGGTGAAAGGAAATTGGATACTTATGTTGCGCCGCACTATAGTTACGCTAGATTCTAAATGCACGCACATACCATGTCCACCATCATTTCCGCACTACAAGATTTTTCCCTGATCGCAGCGCTTCAGCTGGCGCTGGTCGCCGCCGTCAGCATCGGCCTGCTGGTGCTGTTCCAGCCGCTGCTGCGCGGTTGCGCACGCGCAGCCATGCTTGTCGTCAAGCCAAAGTTGAGCAAAGAAGAACGTTTGCAGCGCCGTCAGATGCGCGACGCGATGATGCTGAAGCGCATGCTGAACCGCAATGAATGCGATCCGAGCCACGCCGCCGAACTGCGCGCCATGGCTTCGCGTGCCTAAAATTTAAGCAAGCGAGACCGGCAGCAGCCGATCTCGCAGCGCAGCATTACTTCTCGCCCAGCAGGGCAGGCTTCAAAGAGCTGTCGACCGGCTTATCACCCAGCCAGATACGCAGCACGGCGTTGTAGAACGCCTGGTCCGGCATCAATTCCCCGATTTTCTTCCCATTCAGATAGCACTGCGTGCCCTCGCCCGGGGTCCAGTCGAGCTGCAGCTGGTCGCCTTTTTTCAGCGTCTGGATCTGCGCGAACACTTCGCCGAACTTCATCGTCTGCGGCAGGATCTTGGTGCGCTCGGCTTTGTCGGTGTTGGCGTTGAGGCCGTCCATGAAGGCCTTGCCGAAATCGTCGGAACTCACTTCACGCAGCATGGTGATGGAAACGCGGCGCGGACCGGGCACGGCCAGCACGTCGGGGACGGTGTTTTTCTTTTCCGCCAAGTATAGGCCGGCGGCGTAGACCTTGAAGATGACCTTGGTGCGGATGCCGGCGCCATTGAGCTTGAGCTCCTTGCCGGCAACGGTGACGCTGTCGTCGAATTTCACGCCGGCCACTTCCGTGGCGGCCAACGCGGGCAGGCTGAAGCCTGCCGCCAGGAAGGCGGCCAGGGCCATGCTTTTCAGGATGATTCTGCGATTCATTATTTTGTCTCCGTGGTAGGGCTTGGACCGAATATACCATCAGGAGACAGCAAAAAACGCGCTGCGGCCGCAATTGGCCGCACGGTCATGCTTTTTCAGGCCTTGGCGGCCTGCAGGCGCTCGTACTTGGCGCGCAGTTGTTCTTCGGACTCGCGCCAGGCGGGATCGAAGGGAATGCAGCTGACCGGGCATACCTGCTGGCACTGCGGCTCGTTGAAGTGGCCGACACACTCGGTGCACTTGTTCGGATCGATTTCGTAGATTTCCGCGCCCATGTAGATCGCGTCGTTCGGGCATTCGGGCTCGCAAACGTCGCAGTTGATACAGTCGTCGGTGATGATTAAGGCCATGACAGAACTCGCTTAATCGGTCTTGGTGGCTGCGATTTTCTTTTGCAGCCAGCGGTCGACCGATGGGAAAACAAACTTGGAGACATCGCCGCCGAGCACCGCGATTTCACGCACGATGGTGCCGGAGATGAACTGGTACTGGTCGGACGGAGTCAGGAACAGCGTTTCGACGTCCGGCAGCAGGTAGCGGTTCATGCCCGCCATCTGAAATTCGTACTCGAAGTCGGAGACGGCGCGCAGGCCGCGCACGATGACGCGGGCGTCGTGGTCGCGCACGAAATCCTTCAGCAGGCCCGAGAAGCTCTCGACCTTGACGTTCGGATAGTGACCCAGGACTTCGTTGGCAATGGCCAGGCGCTCTTCCAGCGAGAAGAACGGTTTCTTGTTCTTGCTGTCGGCGACGCCGACGACGAGCGTCTCGAACAGACCGGATGCGCGACGCACCAGATCTTCGTGACCACGGGTCAGCGGATCGAAAGTTCCTGGATAAACAGCTACTACCATTGCGGCTCTCCTGCAGTGCACCAATATAGAACGCGCATTATGCCTGAAAAACGATGTTTGCCTTTATATAGGGCAGCTTATGCGGCTTTTAGGCGCAATAAATGGAAGAACACCATGCCGGCCTTGTCGGCGCGGATCACTTCCCACGGCGCCATCCATTCCGGCGTTTCGCCCTCGGCAAATTCCAGCGCGGCGCCGGATTCGGCGTAGATCAGGCCGCCCTCCTTCATCAGCCGCGTGCACAGCGGCAGGCAGCGTTCCAGGAAGTTTTGCTGGTAAGGCGGATCGAGGAAAATCAAATCATACTTCTGTCCGCGCGCGGCTGCGGACTGCGCCACCGCCAGCGCGTCGCCGCGCGTGATTTGCACGTTGTCGGCCTTCAGCTTGGTCTTGATCTCGTCGAGCTGGCGCACGACAGGCACGTTGGTGTCAGTCATCGTCACCGACTGCGCGCCGCGGCTGGCCGCTTCAAAGCCCAGCGCGCCGCTGCCGGCGAACAAGTCCAGCACTTGGGCGTCGGCCCAGTTGGCGTCGCGCTGGTGGGTGATCCAGTTGAACACCGTCTCGCGCACGCGGTCCGGGGTGGGGCGCAGGCCGGATGCGCTCAGCACCGGTAGCGGCGTGCGTTTCCACGCTCCACCGATAATGCGCACCTGGTTGCTGTGCTGGGGACCGTGGACCGGGACTTTGGCGGGTTTCGCGGGCTTGCTTGCGGGCTTCTTTGGCATGTGGCTGTGTTCTAAGTCATTGATTCAACAGGGCCATCATACCATAGGGGCTAGCCTCTTCAGGTCAGCGGACGTCCGCCGCCAGCGCCGTGAAGTCGTCGATCCAGCCCTGCATGCGCTTCTGCGCGTGGGCTTTCTGCTCCGGCGTGGCGATCTTGATCACCGTCAGGATCAGTTGCAGCGAAGCCTGTTCCGAGGCTTCGAGGAAAGCCTTGTGCGGCGATTGGTCCTGGCGCTTGAAGTTTTCATCGATCACCGCTTTGATCAGCGGCATCGTCGCCTCCTTGCTCAGCTTCTCACGCTGGACCTTTTGCACCAGCGTCAGGATGCTCTTCTGGCGGCGTTCGCGCTCCTCCAGCCAGATCTGGTTGTCCAACGGCCGGGCGTCGGAGGCCTTACGGATGATCGCCTCCTGCTCCGAGCTAAAGGAGCCGAACCACAGCTCGAACTGCTCCATCGATTTCTTGTAGCGGAACTTGTTCTGGTCGTCCTTGCCGCCCTTCATGTTCTTCTTGCGGAAATCGGCGTTGTTCGAGGCGAACTGCTTTTCCAGCGTGGCAATCTGGTCAGGTTCCAGCGACCGCGCCAGGTCGGCCAGCTCCGGCAGCGCCTTGGTCAGCAGCAGCTGGGTGCGATTCTTGATGTCGTCGTAGTCGGCGTTGAGGTCGGCAGCGGTCGGATTGCCGGCCAGTTGCTGTTGGCCTTTTTTGAGGATCTGCACGTAATCGAGCAGCTGGGTCTTGCGGTGCCAGCGGAACAGGTCGCGGATATCTTCCTTGACCGAGATTTTTTGCGCCGAGTTCAGATCGACGTATTTGTCTATCCACCAGTACAGCAGCGTGTCGCCGTGGTTGTAGGCTGTGCGCAGCGCGCCGCAGCCGGTGACAACCACCATGAGCACTATCAGGAAAAGGCCGGTTAGCGAACGGCGGCTGATTTGGGGCATGTTAGACTTTTGCATTTACTCACTCTCTCGATTAGCACCTATGAACGTAGTTATCCTGGCCGCTGGCATGGGCAAGCGCATGCAATCCGCGCTGCCAAAAGTTTTGCACCCGTTGGCGGGCAAGCCGCTGCTGTCCCATGTGCTGGACACAGCGCGCAGCTTGTCTGCAAGCCAATTATGCGTGATTTACGGACATGGGGGCGCAGCCGTGCAGGAGTTGCTCGCCAAACAGCCCGAGAAGGTCGCCACCGCGCTGCAGGAGCCGCAGCTGGGCACCGGTCACGCCGTCATGCAGGCGCTGCCGGAACTGGACGACGGCGTGCCGACGCTGATCCTGTACGGCGACGTGCCGCTGACCACTGCCGCGTCGCTGCAGGCGCTGGTCGATGCGGCCGGCAATGACAAGCTCGGCATCCTGACCGTGGTGCAGGACGATCCGTTCGGCCTGGGCCGCATCGTCCGCGAGGACGGCGAGATCAAGCGCATCGTCGAGCAGAAGGACGCCACCGAGGCCGAGCGCGCCATCAAGGAAATCAACAGCGGCATCATGGTCGCGCCGACCAAACAGCTGAAGAAATGGTTGGCCGCCGTGAAGAACGACAACGCCCAGGGCGAGTACTACCTGACAGACATCGTCGCGCTGGCAGTGGCGGACGGCGTGCCGGTGGTGTCGGCCCAACCGTCGGCGCAGTGGGAAGTGGCGGGCGTCAACAGCAAGGTGCAACTGGCCGAGCTGGAGCGCATCCACCAGCGCAACATCGCGCTCAAGCTGCTGGAACAGGGCGTGACCTTGATGGACCCGGCGCGCATCGACGTGCGCGGCGAGCTGATCTGCGGCCGCGACGTCACCATCGACGTCGGCTGCGTGTTTGAAGGCAAGGTCGAGCTGGGCGACGGCGTGCGCGTCGGCGCGCACAACGTCATCGTCAACGCCCGCATCCTGGCCGGCGCGCAGATCAAGCCTTTCTGCCATATCGAAGAGGCGGTGGTGGGCGAAGTGTCCATCATCGGCCCGTACGCGCGCCTGCGTCCCGGCACCGTGCTGGCCGAGGACGTCCATGTGGGTAACTTCGTCGAGATCAAGAACGGCCAGGTCGCCGCGCACAGCAAGGCCAACCACCTGGCCTACATCGGCGACGCAACCATCGGCTCGCGGGTCAACATCGGCGCCGGCACCATCACCTGCAACTATGACGGCGTCAACAAGTCGCGCACCGTGATCGAGGACGACGCCTTCATCGGCAGCGACAGCCAGCTGATCGCCCCGGTCACCGTCGGCAAGGGCGCGACCCTTGGCGCCGGCACCACGCTGACCAAGGATGCGCCGGCCGGCAAGCTGACCGTCTCGCGTCCGCGCCAGATCACCATCGAGAACTGGACTCGTCCGGTCAAAAAGCCCAAATGATCCCTTGTGGATAAACGTGTGGGCAAGCGCATGAACAAGCCGGGATAACTATCCCGGCTTTTTTATTTGTGGATAACGATGTGGAGAAGCCTGCTAATAAGCCCTGAAGAAGCCGGGTATAAGGGCGGGAAAAGCAAGGGACAACTTCGCCCGGATGAGCGGCCGGTCACGCTTGCACGAAGGATGTGGATAAACCTGTTAGCAATACCGGGGTAAGTCCGAATAACTTTTAATTGTGGATAAGCCTGGGTATAAGCCGGTGTAAATCCACTGAAAAAGTGGCTAACAAGCCGGGAAAACTTATCCACCCTGTGGGTAAAGCTGTGCAAAACCGTTTGAACAAGGGAGGGATAAGTGGCTCAAACCGCGATCCGGGTCTCAAACTTGCTGCGGAAGGTAGAGAAATAAGCTTTGACGTTGCGCACATTCGCCTGGGTCGCGAACAAACGATGCGCCAGCGCGTGATAAGCGGGCATATCCGCCACCTGCACGATCAGCACGAAGTCCGGCCCCGGCGCCACGCGGTAGCATTGCAGCACCGCATCCTCGCCCGCCACGTGGGCCTCAAATTCGCTCATGCGCTCGGCCGCCTGTATATCCAGCGAGATTTCCACAATCGCCGTCAGGCTGGGGCCGACCTTCTCCGGCGCCACGATGGCCACCTGGCGCTGGATCACGCCGCTTTCGGTCAGATGCTTGACCCGGCGCAAGCAAGTCGGCGGCGACACGTGCACCGCCGCCGCCAGCTCGCTATTTGTTTGTGACGCATCAAGTTGCAACGCATTCAGGATGCGACGATCTATCTCGTCCATAAAATTAATCCGCTTAAATGAAATAATATTTCATGATAACCGTGTGGTGAAATATTATTCCAAAATATGTAGAAATAAGAAAGCTTATTTCATTGCTCCTGCTCTACGATGGCTTCCTAACTTAGACCAAGAGGTATTCCATGTGCGGCATCGTCGGCGCGGTAGCGCAACGCAATATCACCCCCATCCTGATCGAAGGCCTCAAGCGCCTGGAGTACCGTGGCTATGATTCCTGCGGCGTCGCCCTGCACGTGGACGGCCAGTTGCAACGCTCGCGCAGCACCTCGCGTGTGGCCGATCTTGAGAAGCAGATCGCCGCCGAACCCGCCATGCAGGGTTTCACCGGCATCGCCCACACCCGCTGGGCCACGCACGGCGCACCGGCGTCGCACAACGCCCACCCGCACTTCTCGCCGACCACCGACCAGGCGCGCATCGCGCTGGTCCACAACGGCATCATTGAAAACCACGACGAACTGCGCGCCGAACTGACCGCGCTCGGCTACGTGTTCCAGAGCCAGACCGACACCGAAGTCATCGCCCACCTGGTCGACCACATGTACAACGGCGACCTGTTCGACACCGTCCAGCACGCCGTCAAGCGGCTGCAGGGCGCCTACGCCATCGCCGTGTTCTGCCGCGAGGAACCGCATCGCGTGGTCGCTGCGCGCCAGGGCTCGCCGCTGATCGTCGGCATCGGCCAGGGCGAGAACTTCGTCGCCTCGGACGCCATGGCGCTGGCCGGCACCACCGACCAGATCATCTACCTGGAAGAAGGCGACGTGGTCGACCTGCAACTGGGCCGGGTATGGATCGTCGACGTCAACGGCAAGCCGGTGCAGCGCGACGTCAAGACCGTGCAGGCGCACACCGGCGCGGCCGAGCTGGGCCCGTACCGCCACTACATGCAGAAGGAAATCTTCGAACAGCCGCGCGTCATCGGCGACACGCTCGAAGGCGTCACCGGCATCATGCCGGAGCTGTTCGGCGACGGCGCCTACCCGGTCTTCAAGCAGATCGACCGCGTGCTGATTCTGGCCTGCGGCACCAGCTACTACGCCGGCCTGACCGCCAAGTACTGGATCGAATCGGTGGCCAAGATCCCGTGCAACGTCGAGATCGCCAGCGAATACCGCTACCGCGACAGCGTGCCGCACCCGGACACGCTGGTGGTCACCATCTCGCAAAGCGGCGAGACGGCCGACACCTTGGCCGCGCTGAAGCACGCGCGCGGCTTGGGCATGGAGCACACGCTGACCATTTGCAACGTCGCCACCAGCGCCATGGTGCGCGAATGCAAACTGGCCTACATCACCCGCGCCGGCGTCGAAGTGGGCGTGGCGTCGACCAAGGCCTTCACCACCCAGCTGGCCGGGCTGTTCCTGCTGACGCTGGCGTTGGCGCAAGTCAACGGCCGCCTGACCGACGCCGAGGAAGCCGAGCATCTGAAAGCGATGCGCCACCTGCCGGTCGCGATCTCGGCGGTGCTGGCGCTGGAGCCGTTGATCATTGCATGGGCCGAAGAATTCGCGCGCAAGGAAAACGCGCTGTTCCTGGGACGCGGCATCCACTACCCGATCGCGCTCGAAGGCGCGCTGAAGCTCAAGGAGATTTCCTATATCCACGCCGAAGCGTATCCGGCGGGCGAGCTGAAGCACGGCCCGCTGGCGCTGGTCACAGAGGAAATGCCGGTCGTCACCATCGCGCCGAACGACGCGCTGATCGAGAAGCTGAAATCGAACATGCAGGAAGTGCGCGCGCGCGGCGGGCAGCTGTACGTCTTCGCCGACGTGGATTCGCGCATCACTTCGGGCGAAGGCGTGCACGTGATCCGGCTGCCGGAACACTACGGCCTGCTGTCGCCGATCCTGCACGTGGTCTCGCTGCAGCTGCTGGCCTACCACACCGCCCTGGCGCGCGGCACCGACGTCGACAAGCCGCGCAACCTGGCAAAATCGGTGACGGTGGAGTAAGCACCGTTATTTCTTGCGGCGCGACGCCGAGCGCGCGCTGCTGCTCTTGCGCCTGGAGGCGGACCTGCGCGGCGGCTTGTGGCTGTGTTCCTTCGTCTCGCCGGCGGCGGCGCGTTGCTTGTTGACGATACGCGAAGCGACTTCCTCTTCCCGCCCCTTGTAACGCCCCTCCTTCTTGAATTTCCGTTCGATCTTCTTATATTCGCGTTCGCGCTTTGGACTGACACCGGTTGGCATGGCGTTCTCCTGTTCAAAATGAATTTATAGGATAATTTTTGCCGTGCCGTCCGTATGCGAATTGCCGCACTTACCGCATCAAAAGACAGGAAGTAAGGGCGTTTTCAAAAACCTGGTGCAACACCCACTTGCTGTGAGGTGCTGCCATGCCAAGAAACTATAATCATTTGACCCACAGGACCGTGTAGTTGCCATGCTGATGCGAGACGACCAGTGCCGTGAGGTGTACTTTCACTAGCGGACACTCTTGTTTCAAGCCGCCTGCGGCTGTTTGCTGAAGAATTCAGCGAACAACGTGGCTCCCGTTCTGTCATGCATTTGCATCAATTGCATTTATTGCAGGAAGGGCTTTTGTTTTCGGTTGAAGATGTCAAATGTGCTTTGACAGAAGTTTCCAAGTCGCGTCTCAGCGCAGCAAATTGAGATTTTGAAACGATGACCGGCTTCCACTCATCAGCATGTAAAACCCAAACTTTGCGATTGTCAGTACCAATCAAACTGCCGCGATATTCAGCATCTGCGGGCAACGGGCTATCGTCATAGACAACCACACCAAAGCTCTCTGGATCGGCCCCTTCAATTATTTTTTCGCCGTAATACACGTGCAGGCGATCACGTCCAAATTGCTGCGATTCGTCAGCAGTGCCGACGGGTGTTCGTGCAACGACGACTTGGAAAGTAGCGGGATCTGCATCTGGCAAGACGTTCTCATCAAGCAGCACCCATTTCAAATCCGTTACGTATCTAGAAAACGTGGTTTCGGGATATTTTTCCGATCTGCGTGGATCGGCTGGCCGAAGTCGCTGCAAATTCAATGGCGGTGAGAGAGGAACGATACGATGCCAATCGTTGAATTGATTGACGCCATCGCTCAAGTAGTGACCGTCCGATGATGCAGCCAATTTGTTGAAATTGACAGGGCCATCGAGCTTGATAAATTTAATGGTCTTCCATTCGTGAGCCAAGGTGGGAATAGGAAAGCAAGCCACACCGGTCATGCAAGGGAAACCGCCATCTTCGCTTACCACATTGACTTTCATTCGATAGACATCTGCTCCAACGCGAGCGTATTGGTCTTCGCCGATTTTCCGAATAGGCAATTTTTTTGGGGCATAACAGTCTTTAAATGGTCCTTCAGTTCTGTTGAGGTCCCGGTCGAGCCACTCGACGCTACAAGTTTTAACGGGTTGGGAGAGAAGCCAGGCCAGGAGTGCTGCTGTAACTGCGACGGAACAAACGATAACTTTTTTCATAGCGATCCAATCTTTGGAATCAGGCGCCACTACCGTGGCAACAATGAAATCAATTTCGCGCCGCGTGCTGGCTCCGGCGAAGTGTAAAAGTATCCATTAATGAATGCCAAACGGATTGAGTTTTCACAAAGGAAACAGCGGATAGCTAATGAGCCAAACGCGTTCTAAAGGCGCTTCCACAGGCTCTGGCCGACAGCATCCTGCAGGGGATGCTGCGGCAATTAGAGATCCTGCGGCAGGTTATGCCAACGCCTTCAACTGGCCTTTGACCACCCCGCTCAGCGTCTGCACCAGGAACACCGCGATGGTCAGCGTGGCGACGGCCAGCGCCAGCAGTGCGATCACATCGGTGGCCAGACTAGCGGCGTGGTCGGCGTAACGGATCGCGGCGCCGGCGGACGCCGCCAGCGGGAAGCTGGCCGCCCACCACGACACGCGGAACGGCGAGCAGTGCGGCAGGTGGCGCAGCCGCCCCAGCAGCACGGCCAGCACGAACACCATCAGCATGTACAGGCTTTCCGCAAACAGGTCGATGTCGCCGGTGGTCGTCACGTAGGCGCTGAAGCCGACCGCGAACGGCGCCACCAGGATCAGCAGCGACGGTTGCAAGGCCGGCGCCAGCGGTTCCTCCAGCGCCAGCCGCTGGAAGATCAGCGTGAACAGCGGCACCGCGAAGAACAAGCCGACCGCCAGCCCGAATACCATCACCCCATGCAAGCCCTGCCATTGCAGCTGCGGCACCGCCAGCGGCACGTCCAGCATGCCCACCACCGGCACGATCCACGCCGGCGCCACGTGGGTGGCGGCCTGGCGCACGGTCATCCAGCGCATGACGATGATCCAGGCCAGCGCTGTCATGCCGACGGCGCCCAGGACCCACGACAGGCGCGCCAGCGATAAGTTGTATTCGGCCAGCAGGAAGGGGAGCAGCAGCAAACTGATCATCGGCGTGCCGAACAGGTTGGCGGCGATGGGGTGATTGAACTCGGTGCGTACGGCGTCCCGGCTGTAGATGATTTTGACGCCGTAGGCGATGGCCAGCGACAAGAAGGCGAGCACGGTGGCCGCGCCGATCATTTGACTGATCCACAGCGGCGTGCCGAAGTGCTGGTGTGCCAGCTTCCAGGCGACCGACAGGCCGGTCAGGCCCATGACGCCGCCGAACATGCCGACCGGCAGGTAGGAAAGGGGTGAGGCTTGGGTGTCCATGATGGCCTGCGCAAGAAGTGGAGTAGCCTCCATTGTCTCCTTGCGTCCCACCGCCGGCGATGCCCGGGACGCTGGACTTTTTGCTCCAACGTCTCGAAAGAGCTTACTTGGCGGCGTCCAGCGCGGCCTGCTGCGCGCGGGCGTAGCTTTCCATCACGGCCGCGTAGTTCGGCGCGACCAGCGCGTACAGCTTCGCCAGCTCGGCCGCTTCCGGACGGGCCCAGGTGCGGTGCATTTCCGACAGCAGCGCGTTGGTCGAGGTCGGCTTGACGCCGCCCTGCACGAAGCGCGCCACCGACACGCGCGACGCCATCTCGCTCGGGTCGCCGGAGGCGTCGATGACGGCATACACATCAAAGCCGGCCGCGATCGCGTCCAGCGCCGGGAACATCACGCAGACGCTGGTCCAGACGCCGGCCATCACCAGCGTCTTGCGGCCGGTGGAGCGGACCTGGGCGACGAAGGCTTCATTGTCCCAGGCGTTGACTTCGCCCTTGCGCGGCACGTAGACGGCGTGCGGGGCGTACTGGTGGATTTCCGGCATCAGCGGACCGTTGCTGCCGGCCGGCTCGGACGCGGTGGTGATCACTGGGATGTTCAGCAAGGTGCACAGCTTGGCGATCATCTCGACATTGCGACGCAGGTCGGCGACCGGGATGTCCTTCACGGTCTGGAACAGGCCGGACTGGTGGTCCAGCAGCAGCACCACGGTGTCGGCCGGATCGATCAGCGCGGCGCCGCCGCCGGTGGGCAGTACACTATTTTTTTGGGTAGCCATCTTTGTTTCTCCTTGGTTGATAAACGTTGTTAAGCGGAGGCCGCGGCCTCGATGAACGCGGCGACCTCGCCCGGACGGGAAAGCATCACCGCGTGACTGCTGTCGATCTCGACCGCCTGGGCGCCGGCCCACTTCGCCATGCGGCGCTGCGCGCTGGGCGGGATCATCAGGTCGGCGGTCGCGACCAGGTAATGGGCCGGCTTGCTGCGCCACGCGACGCGCTTGACGATTCCGGTGACCGCGCCCAGCCCCCACGGCACTTGCGATGCAGCCATGAAGCGCGTTTTTTCCACGGCGACATCGGCGCCGAAGGCGCGCGGAAATTGCTCCGGGTCGACGATCAGGAAACCATCCTGCGGCGGCAAGACCGGCGCCTTCACCTCGCCGGACGCGGCAGGATGCTCGTTGAGCGAGGCGACCGATTCGCCTTCGTCGGGAACGAAGGCGGCGAGGTAGACCAGCGCCTTGACCTTGGGATGGTCGCCCGCCTCGGTGATGACGGCGCCGCCATAGCTGTGGCCGACCAGAACGACCGGATGCCGGGCCAGGCCGATGACGCGCTCGGTCGCGGCGACGTCGCCTTCCAGCGTCAGCGTCGGGTTCTGCACGATCAGCACTTCGTAGCCCCGGCCCGACAGGATGGCGTGCACCGCCTGCCAGCCGGAGCCGTCGACGAAGGCGCCATGCACCAGCACGATCGACGCTTTGGTATCACTGTTGTTCATACATTTGCCTTTTCATAGTCAGCTGTCACAGTTCATATATGGATGCGCGCGCAGCGACGTGGCCATCAGGTCGATGAAGTTGCGCACTTTGGATGAGCCAAAGTTGCCTTCGCGGTGCAGGATGTTCACCGGCCACGGCGCTTCCTCGTGCTCGGCCAGGATGATTTTCAGGCGGCCCTGCGCCAGCTCGGCGGCGATCTCGTAGCACAGCAGGCGGCAGATGCCCAGGCCGCTGAGCGCCGCGTCCATGGCGGCGTCGTTGCTGGTGACGGTCAGGCGCGGCTTGATCCGTACCGCCGTCGCATTGCCGTTGGCCGCGTCGCCGAATTTCCATTCGACGCTGGGCGAGACCCCGGCCGCCGCGACGATCGTATGCCGCTGCAGGTCGCCCGGATGCTGCGGCACGCCGTGCCGGGCCAGGTATTCCGGCGACGCGCACAGCACCCGCCGCACCTGGCCGACGCGCAGCGCCTTCAGGCTGGAGTCCGGCAGGTTGCCGACCCGCACCGCCACATCGATGCCCTCGTCGACCAGGTTGACGATGCGGTCGACGAAGTGGGCCGACACTTCGACCTCCGGATATTGCTTCAGGTAGTCGACTACGCAGGGCATGATGAACAGCCGGCCGTACAGCATCGGCGCGGTGATCGCGAGGTGGCCCTTGGGCGCCGAATTGACGCCGGCGGCGACCTCATTGGCCTCGGCGATACTCGACAGGATATGCCGGCTGTCGTCGAGGTAGCGGCGTCCGGCTTCCGTCAGCCGCACGTTGCGCGTGGTCCGCCGCAACAGCCGCACGCCCAGCCGCGTCTCCAGCCCGCAGATGGCGCGCGTCACCGCCGCCGGCGACAGGTCGAGCCGCCGCGAGGCGGCGACGAAGCTTTCTTGTTCGCCCACTGCGACGAACACTTGCATGAGATGTATCTGATCCATTGCCATGGCAGTCCAGGTGAGGTGAAGTGAATGTGAGGCTTGCGCCCCGCCGCACGCTGTCAGGCCCAGAGCAACTACGGGAGGTCATGCGCGAAAAGCAGTCTGACTGGTGAGGTCGCTTTCAATATGATCAGATTGCCTGATTTTGATCGCGTTGAGTCGGGCTGGAAAAAAGATGAGGCCGCGTATTCCCCCCAAAAAGGGGTGACGCGCTAGCGGTAGGCCAGGCCGGCGCGCAGGGCTATCTCAATGGAGGTACCCTGGCCTGCCACGCTGTGGATAGCCAGCTTGGCGCCAATGCGCGCGGCGCGCTCGCGCATGCCGGTCAGGCCCCAATGGCGTTCGCGGTGGCCGGCTTCGCGCACCGCATCGTCGATGCCCTTGCCGTGGTCGCGGATGGTCAGCGTGAAATGCGCGGCGCCATACACCAGCTCGGCGACCACCTCGGCGCTGCCGGAATGGCGCAGCGCGTTGGCCAGCGCTTCCCTGGCGATGGCGAACAGCTCGTCCTGGGCGGCGGTCTTCAGCGCGCGCCGGGCACCCTGCTCGCGCAGCGTGAACGCCACGCCGTGCTGGCCGGCGGCCGCGGCGCCGGCCGCCGCCAGCGTCGGCGCCAGCTCGCCGGCGCAGGCGTGGTTGGCGCGCAGCTCCATCAGCTGGTCGCGGCCTTCGTCGACCACGGCGTCGGCGGCGTCGAGCGCGGCGTCGATCTGCTGCTGCATCGCATCGTTCTTCGCCAGTCCGCCCTTGATGCTGTGGAAACGCAGGATCAGGCCGTGCACGCTTTGCAGGAAGGTGTCGTGCAGCGTGCGGGCGATGCGTTCGCGCTCGTCGAGGCGCTCGCGCATGCGCTCGACCACGCGCGCCGTCAGGTAGGCCAGCCGGCGCAGGTACAGCAGGTACACGGCGCCGGCCAGCAGCGCGGCGCAGGCCAGCTTGAACCACAGCGTTTGATAAAACGCCGGCGCGATATGAAAGCTCAGGCTGGCCGGCGCCACGCTCCACAGGCCGTCCTCGTTGGCGGCCATGACCTCGAAGCGGTACTCGCCGGGGCCGAGGTTGGTGTAGAAGGCCTGGCGCAAGGCGCCGGCGTCGCGCCATTCATGGTCCTGGCCGATCAGCCGGGTGCGGAAGCGGGCCCGCTCCGGGATCGTCAGCACGGCGGCGGTGAAGTCGATGCGCAGATTGTGCGTGCGCTTCGGCAGGCCGAGGCCGCTCACGGCGGGGTACTGCCGGTTGTTGATGCTGAGCGCGGTGATCAGCGGCGTCGGCGCCACCGGATTGCGGCGGATGCGGCGCGGATCGATCCAGCCGACGCTGCTGGAGGTCGCGTACCACAGGCGGCCGTCGTCGGCCTCGATCAGCGAATCGGAGGTCACCGACGCCGTCGCGCCCTCGTGGCCGTCGAGGTAGCCGAAGCGCTCGGCGGCGACCTGGTTCGGGCCGCCGGCCAGGGCGTTGGCCAGCTCGGCGGCGCCGATGCGGAGCAAGCCGTCGGGGTCGTGCAGCCACAGCTCGCCCTGCGCCGTTTCGACGATGCCGGAGATGCCGCGGAACGGCTGGCCATTGCTGTCGTTGAGCGCGACGAAGCGGCCGTCATGCAAGTAGGCCAGTCCCAGGTCGCCGCCGATCCACAGCGTGCCGCGGCGGCTGAACATGGTGGCCACGCTGCCGACCGCCACGCCGTCGGCGGCGCCGAATTGACGGATCTTGCCATGGTCCAGCATGGTGATCGCGTTGCCGGTGTAGCCGAACCAGAGCTTGCCCTGGGCGTCGCTGAGCATGGACAGCGCGGTGCGCGCCGCCAGCGCGTCGTGGCCGCCGCCGGCGCGCCAGACGCCGTCGCTGAAGGTGTACACGCCACGTCGCACCACCGATACCCACAGCTGGCCATCGTCCGCCATCGCCAGCGCCTGCACCGGCTGTTGCATCAGCTCGGGCGCCAGCGGCCAGCGGCGTTCCTTGCCGCCGCGCCAGCGCCACAGCGCGTGGGGATTGCCGAACCATAGCGTGTCGTCGGCGGCGCGGGTGCCGGCGGTGGCGGACAGCATGCCGCTGGCGATGCGGCGGCCATCGCCGCCGATGCCGAAGGTCGGCGGCGACAGCGCCTGCCGCGACGAGTGGCTGTTGATCCAGACTTCGTTGCCGGGGCCCGCCGTAATGACGAAGTCGGTGCTGCCCGCCGGCATGGCCTGCACCGACAGCCGGTTTTCACGTATCCGGTCGATGCCGTTCTCGGTCATGAACCAGAGATTGCCTTCGCGGTCGTCCAATGGCGGCGTGAACACGCGCACGGCGCTGAACTGGTATGGCGCGGGGAATTTCTTCTTCAGTTCAAAGTCGGGGGTGTACAAGTTCATGCCGTCGCCGGGGCCGATCCACCAGCCGTTGCGGCGATCGCGGTGAATGCTGTAGGGCAGGCTGGCGCCCGCCGGCAGGCGCAGCGGCGACGAGGTTTCGCTGGCGGGGTCGAACAGACGGGGCGTCTCGCCGAACTTCAATACGATCACCTTGCCGTCGGCGCCGACCTGGCTGGCCAGCATGCTGCCCATGGTGTCGACCTGGCGGAAGCGATGGCTGCCGGGCACGCGGCGGAACAGGCCGCGCGGGTGGGTGATCAGCAGGTCGCCGTCGTGCAGGACGTTGAACGAGGGGCGGTCGCCGGCCGGCAAGCCGTCGGCCGGCAGCACCTGGCGCCAGCGCGCGCCGTCCAGCCAGTAGATCCCGGCATGGCTCGACATCCATAGCGTGCCGTCGGCGGTCTTGACGAATTCCAGGATGCGGCTGGCCGGCACGCCTTGCGCTTCGCCGTAGTGGCGCACCGTGCCGTGCTCGAACACGCTGACACCGCCGGCGTTGTAGCCCACCCACAGCGCATCGCCGAACAGCGCCAGCGCCTGCACATTGGGCGACAGCAGCTGGTTGCCGCCGATCTCGTCGATGCGTTCGAAGCGCACTCCGTCGAAGCGGAACACGCCGTCGGCGCCGCCGAACCACAGCATGCCGTTGTGGTCCTGCAGCATGGTGCCGGCATCGGCCGGCGCGCCGTCGCGCTTGGTCCAGGCCTGGTGCGACAGATTGGAGTGCCAGAACGGCAGCGGCCCGGCGGGCGCGGCGCGTGCGAGCGGCGGCACGGCGGCGGCCAACAGCATCGCCAGCCACCATGCGGTCATGCGCCGGCGCGGACGCAGCAAGGCAGCCGGCATGCGATCAGAGACTGAGAATGCCACGTTCAAGCGCGATCATCACCGCGTGCGCGCGGTCGCGCGCCTGCAGCTTGAGCAGGATGCTGCTCATATAGCCCTTGACGGTTTCGCTGGACAGGCCCAGCGCCTCGGCGATCGACGCATTCGAGTTGCCGCGCGCGACCAGCTTGAGCACGTCGACCTCGCGCAAGGTGATGGCGTTGCCGCTGCGCGTGTCGACCAGCGCGTGCGCCACCGACGATGGAATGCTGCGCCCGCCGGCGTGGATGCGGCGCAGCGTCTCCAGCAGGTGCTTGCGCACCGTATTCTTGAAGATGTAGCCGACCGCGCCGGCCTTGATGGCGCGCGCCGCGTGCACGTCGCCCTCCAGCGTGGTCAGTACGACGATGCGGGCGGCCGGGAATTCGGCGCGGATGGCGGTGATGGCGTCGATGCCGCTCATGTCCGGCATCTGCAGGTCCATCAGCGTGACGGCCGGCCGCAGTTCGCGGTACATGGCGATCGCCTCGGCGCCGCTGCTGGCCTGGCCGACCAGGTAGAGATCGGTCTCGACGTTGATGACGCTGGCGATGCCCTGCTGGAACAGCGGGTGGTCGTCCACCGTCAGGACGGTGATCGGCAGCGGTTGAATGATATTCATGGTGTTCAATTCGAGTTTCTAGCGATAGGCAAGCCCGGCGCACAGCGACACTTCGATCGCGGTGCCCTCGCCGGGCGTGCTTTGGATTAACAGTTTAGCGCCGATGCGCGAGGCGCGCTCGCGCATGCCGATCAGGCCCCAGTGGCGCAGGCGGCCGCCGCTGGTGCGCACTTCGTCGTCGAGGCCTTTGCCGCGGTCGCGGATGGCCAGCGTGAAGCCAATGGCGCCATAGGTCAGCTCGGCAACCACCTCGGCGCTGCCGGAGTGCTGCAGCGCGTTGCTGAGCGCCTCACGGGCGATGGCGAACAGCTCGTCCTGGATGTCGGACTTCAGCATGCGCCGCGCGCCGTGCTCGCGCAGCGAGAAGGCGACGCCGTGCTGCTCGCCGGCCCTGGCGCCGGCCGCCGCCAGCGTCGCCGCCAGCGTGTCGCCGACGGGCGGGCTGGCGCGCAGCTCCATCAACTGGTCGCGGCCCTCGTCGAGCGCGGCGTCGGCGGCGTCGAGCGCGGCGTCGATCTGCTGCTGGGCCGCATCGTCCTTCGGCAGGATGCCCTTGATGCTATGGAAGCGCAGGATCAGGCCCTGCAGGCTTTGCAGGAAGGTGTCGTGCAGCGTGCGGGCGATGCGTTCGCGCTCGTCGAGCCGTGCGCGCATGCGCTCGATGACGCGCTCGGTGAGGTAGTGCATGCGCCGCAGGTACAGCATGTAGACGGCGCTGGCCAGCAGCGCCGCGCAGGCCAGCTTGAACCACAGCGTTTGATAAAACGCCGGCGCGATATGGAAGCTCAGGCTGGCCGGTGCCCCGCTCCAGACGCCGTCCTCGTTGGCGGCCATGACCTCGAAGCGGTAGTCGCCGGGGCCGAGGTTGGTGTAGAAGGCCTGGCGCAATTCGCCGGCGTCGCGCCAAGCATGGTCCTGCCCGATCAGGCGCGAGCGGAAGCGCGCCCGCTCCGGGATCGCCAGCACGGCGGCGGTGAAATCGACGCGCAGATTGTGCGTCTGCTCCGGCAGGCCGAGTCCGTTGCTGGGGCGGTAGCGTTGTCCGTCGGTCTGCAGCGCCGTGATGGTCGGCGTCGGCGCCAGCGGATTGCGGGCGATGCCGCGCGGGTCGATCCAGCCGACGCTGCTGGTGGTGGCGTACCACAGGCGGCCGTCGTTGGCCTCGACCAGGGTGTTGAGCGGGCGCAGCTGGGCCGCCGCGCCCTCGTAGCCGTCGAAGTGGTCGAAGCGCTCGGCGGCGAAGCGGTCGCGGCCGCCGGTCAGCACGGCGGCCACGTCGGCGGCGCCGATGCGGGCCAGGCCGCCCACGCCGTGCAGCCACAGTTCGCCCGCCGCCGTCTGGACGATGCCGGAAACGCCGCGGAAGGGCTGGCCGTCGCCGTCGCCGATCATGACGAAGCGGTCCTGGTCGAAGCGGGCCAGGCCCTGGTCGCCGCCGACCCACAGCGTGCCGCGCCGGCTGAACATGCTCAGCACATTGCCCACCGCCAGGCCGTCGGCCGGCCCGAAGCGGCGGATCTTGCCGTGGTCCAGCAGCGCGATGGCGTTGTTGGTGTAGCCGAACCAGATCCGGCCCTGGGCGTCGGCGTGCAGCGAGACGGCGGTGCGCGCCGCCAGCTCGGCGTGGCCGCCGCCGGGCTGCCAGACGCCGTCCTTGAGCAGGTGCACGCCGCGCCGCACCACCGATACCCACACCTCGCCGTCGCCGCCGCTCGCCAGCGCCTGCACCGCCTGCCGCTGGTGGCCCGGCTGCAGCGGCCAGCGCCGCACCCGTCCGTCGCGCCGGTGCCAGACTTCCTCCTGGTTGCCGAACCACAGGCTGCCGTCGGCCGTGCGGGCGCTGGCGGTGGCGGCCGGCATGTCGCTCTCGATGCGGCGCCCGTCGGGGGCGATGGCGAAGGCGTGCGGGCCGACCTCGTCCGGCATCGCGTTGCTGGAGATCCAGACCTCGCCCTCGGGGCCGGCCGCGACGCTGAAATCCATGCCACGGGAGGTGTTGGCCAGCACGTTCAGGCGGGTTTCACGCACCCGGTCGATGCCGTTCTCGGTCATGAACCACAGATTGCCCTCGCGGTCGTCGAATGGACGGACCACCACCCGCACGCCGCTGAAGCTGTGCGGCGCCTGCAATTGCGTGACCGGCTTGAAGTCGGGGTCGTACAGGCGCATGCCGTCGCCGGGCCCGATCCACCAGCCGTTGCGGCGGTCGCGATTGACGCTGTTGAGCATGGCGCCGGTCTGCGGCAGGCGCAGCGGCGCCGCCGTTTCCGTGGCCGGGTCGAACAGCTGCGGCGGGTTACCGTACTTCATCACGACCACCTTGCCGTCGCCGGTCACCTGGCTGACGCGCACGCCGGCCGGCCCGGGCACCTGGCGAAAACGGTGGGTGCCGGGCACCATGCGGTACAGCCCGGTCATGTGGTTGACCAGCAGGCCGCCGTCGGGCAAGACGTTGAAGGTGGGCTGTTCGCCGGCCGGCAGGCCGTCGGCCGGCGACACCTGGCGCCAGCGCGCGCCGTCCAGCCAGTAGATGCCGTCGGAACAGGAGAACCACTGGGTGCCGTCGGCGGTCCTGGCGAACTGGTAGATGCTGCGCGACGGCACGCCCTCCGCTTCGCCGTAGTGGCGCACGGCGCCGTGTTCGAACACGCTGATGCCGCCGAAGTTATAGCCCAGCCACAGCGCATCGCCATACAGCGCCAGCATGCGCACGTTGGGCGAGCGCAGCTGGTTGCCGCCGATGTCGTCGACGCGTTCGAAGCGCACGCCGTCGAAGCGGTACAGGCCGTCGGAGCCGGAAATCCACAGCATGCCGCTGCGGTCCTGCACCATGCCGCTGGGATCGGACGGCGCGCCGTTGCGCTTGGTCCACGCCGTATGCGACAGGCTGGAACGCCAGAACGCCGCCTGCGGCTCGTCCGCGCGCGCGGCGGGCGCGGCGAACAGCAACAGCATCCACAATGGAAAGCAACGGGGCGGCATACTAGCGGAGTGATAGCGAAAAATTAATAGACTACAGCATCGCTAGTCTTGCCTCAATGCCTCTATCTAGCTATTCCGCCGCGCGCCGGCCGATCGCCGTGGACTTTTGCCACCCGGCAAAGGCCCTAAACTGGTGAAGTCGTCCTTAAAACTTCGCCATTGTTGCGCAATGCTCAATGCAGTATTCCGCTGGCCGGAGTGCCCTCGGCCGGGGCTGGCGCATAGAATTTCCCGCACCACAGCCCAAGGAGCCAGCATGACCACCACCGCACCCCGTCCCCCATTGCCGCCGTTCACGCGCGAATCCGCGCTTGAAAAAGTCCGCCTCGCCGAAGACGGCTGGAATTCCCGCAACCCCGAAAAAGTCAGCCTGGCCTACACCCTGGACAGCAGCTGGCGCAACCGCGCCGAGTTTTCCAACGGCCGCGAGGAGGTGGTGCAATTCCTGACCCGCAAGTGGGCCAAGGAACTCGACTACCGCCTGATCAAGGAGTTGTGGGCGTTCGACGGCAACCGCATCGCCGTGCGCTACGCCTACGAGTGGCACGACGACTCGGGCAACTGGTTCCGTTCCTACGGCAACGAGAACTGGGAATTCGATGAAAATGGCCTGATGCAGCGGCGCTTCGCCTGCATCAACGACCTGCCGATCAAGGAATCCGACCGCAAGTTCCACTGGCCGCTGGGCCGCCGTCCGGACGACCACCCGGGCCTGACCGAAATGGGCTGCTGACCGGCGCGCTGCATCATTCTCGATTCAGCAAAAGTGCATTGCCGCTGGCGGGAATTCTCTTCGATTTCGTTATCGGTAACACTGGACTCGCCATCCACTACTCGATAAGGAAACACGATGTCCCAGAATTCCCTGCTCGCGGCTGCGGCCCTGATCGCCGGCCTGACCGGCACCACCGCCCAGGCGGCGCAACCATCGGCGCCTGCGGTCGCCTACCGCAATGTCACCATCGACGGCGTCAAAATCGCCTACCGTGAAGCCGGCTCGCCGGACAAGCCGACGCTGTTGCTGCTGCACGGCGTGCCGAGCTCGTCGCGAATGTACGACGGCCTGATGCGCAAGCTCGGCGACCGCTACCACCTGGTCGCCCCAGACTATCCGGGCTTCGGCAACAGCGACGCGCCAGCGCCGGAAAACTTCGTCTATACCTTCGAGCACCTGTCGGAAGTGATGCGGAAATTTACCGACGCGGTCCACGTGCAGCGCTACGTGATGTTCATGCAGGATTACGGCGCGCCGGTCGGCATGCGCATGGCGGCGGCGAATCCGGCGGCGGTGCAAGGCATGATCTTCCAGAACGGTAATGTGTACGAGGACGGACTGGGTCCGATGTGGGCGACCCGCAAGCCGTTCTGGAGCGACCGCGCCGCGCACGAGCAGGCGGTGCGCACCGCTCACCTGTCGCTGCCGGTCACGCGCGGCCGCCATATCGGCACCGATCCCGATGTCGAAGCCTACGATCCCGATCTGTGGATGGACGAGTATGCGTACCTGAACCGCCCCGGGCAGGCCGCGATCCAGTCCGAGCTGATCTTCGATTACCAGAACAACCTGGCCGCCTACCCCAGCTGGCAAAAATGGCTGGCCGCGCACCAGCTGCCGACGCTGGTGGTGTGGGGCAAATACGATCCGGCCTTCATCGTGCCCGGCGCGACGGCCTTCCGGCGCGACCTGCCGCAGGCGCGCATCGAGATCCTGGACGCCGGCCACTTCGCCATGGATACCCGGCTCGACCAGGTCGCCGCGCTGACCGACCAGTACATGCAGGCCAACCAGCAGAAGTTCGCCGTGAAGAAGTAGGCCTTATCGCAGGCTCGGGTCGCCGCGCAGCGCGTCCACCGTCATGTCGATGAAGGCGCGGATCTTGCGCGTGGCGTTGCGGCCTTCGCGGTGCACCACGTGGATGGGCAGCGGCGGGCGTTCGAACGCTTCGAGCACCAGCTGCAACTCGCCGCGCTGCAATGCCGGCGCGATCTGGTACAGCGTCAGGCGCGTGATGCCGAAGCCGGCGGCCGCGGTCGCCGCCGCCGATTCGTTGGTGGTGGTCGTCATCCTCGGCTGCAGGCGGATTTTCACATCGTCGCGGAAGCGGTATTCCGGCGTCGGCGTGACGCCGGTGGCGGTGACGATGATGTGCCGCTCCAGATCCTCGGGCCGCTGCGGCACGCCGTGGCGCTGCAAATAGGCCGGCGCGGCGCACAGCACCTGGCGCACATTGCCGACGCGGATCGCTTGCAGCGACGAGTCCGGCAACTCGCCGATGCGCACCGCGACATCGACGCCCTCGTCCACCAGGTTGACCTTGCGGTCGATGAACCAGCAGTGGATGGCGACTTCGGGATATTGCGTCAGGTAGTCGCGCACCACCGGCGCGACGTGCATGCAGCCGAAGTTGACCGACGAGGTCACGGTGAATTGTCCCTTGGGCGCGGCGTGGGTGCCGGTCGCCATTTCATCGGCCTCTTCGAGGTCGGCCAGGATGCGGCGGCAATTCTCGGCATAGACGCGGCCGGTATCGGTCAGGCGGACGAAGCGCGTGGTGCGCGTCAGCAGGCGGGTGCCGAGCCGTTCCTCCAGCTCGGTGACGGCGCGCGTGATCACCGATGGCGACACCTGCAGCTTGCGGGCCGCCGCCGAAAAGCCCTCTTCATCGACCACGGCCAGGAAGGCCGCCATCGTTTGTATCCTATCCATGCGCGGCTTCCTGTTCATCGGCGCGCAGCGTCAGCACTTGCACGCCGTTGCGCGTGACGGCCACCGTGTGCTCGAACTGCGCCGACAACCGGCCGTCCGTCGTCACCACCGACCAGCCATCGTCCTCGGTGCGCACGCCGTGGCCGCCCTGGTTGAGCATCGGCTCGATGGTGAACACCATGCCTTCGCGCAGGATCAGGCCGGTCTTCGGCCTGCCCCAGTGCAGCACCTGCGGCGGCTCGTGCATCTCGCGGCCGATGCCGTGGCCGCAGTATTCCTTGACCACCGAGTAGCCGCTCAGCCGGGCATGCCGCTGGATTGCATAGCCGATATCGCCGAGCTGGGCGCCGGGGCGCACGGCCTTGATGCCCTTCCACATGGCCTCGTAAGTCGTCTACACCAGCCGCCGCGCTTCCGGCGACACGTCGCCCACGAGGTAGGTCTTGCTGGAGTCGGCGATGTAGCCGTTCTTCTCCAGCGTGATGTCGAAGTTGACGATATCGCCGTCCCGCAGCAGTTCCTCCGGCGACGGCACGCCGTGGCACACCACGCTGTTGCGGGAAGAATTGAGCGCGTAGGCGTAGCCGTACTGCCCCTTGCTGGCGGGCCGCGCCTGCAGTTCGTTGACGATGAAGCCATCGACCAGGTCGTTCACCTGCATGGTCGACATGCCGATGAGGTTGAGCTGGTCCAGCCGGGCAAAGACGCTGGCCAGCAGCCTGCCCGATTCCGCCATCAGGGCGATTTCCTCGGGCCGCTTGGTCATATCGACGCTCCCCTGAACGCCTGCGCCTCGACGCCGGCGGCGCGCAGTTCGCGCGCGACGATCTCGTTGAAGGTCAGCGTCGGATTGACTTCGCACAGCATGCCGATCTTGATCCAGAAGGTCGCCTGGGCATTGATGGAGCGGCATGATACCGCGCTCGCCTTGCGCAGCTGGTCGTGCAGATCCTCGTCGATGTTCACAATGCCCATGTACTACTCCTATATATGAAACGTATACGGATTGTATAGTCATCTCATACGGCTGTGCAAGCGGCTTATTCCGGAATGGGACGGACCACCAGGAAGTGATATGACATGGCGCCGCAGAAGGCGATGGCGGCGCCGGCCAGCAGGGCCGGCACGAAGGACCAGGTCTGCGCGATGTAGCCGGTGAGGATGGGCGCCAGCGCGCCGCCGAGGAAGCCGCCGAAGTTTTGCAGCGCACCGAGCGAGGCGATGCGGCTCGGCGGCGCCACCACGGTGGCCAGCGACCAGGCGCAGGCCGACGAGGCGTTGGCGAGGAAGATCACGATCGAGATGCAGGCCACGGCCACGACATTGCTCTCCACCAGCGCGGCCGGGATCGTGAACGCCACCATGCCCAGCATGGTCACGACGACCGCGTTGCGGCGGCCGGACACCGGCGACTTCGCGTGCCGGGCGATGCGGTCGGACGCCCAGCCGGCCGCCAGCGCGCCGGCGAAGCCGCAGGCGAAGGGGATCGAGGCGGCGATGCCGGCGTAGGCCAGGTCCATATGCCGCTCGGTGCGCAGGTAGCCGGGCAGCCAGGTCAGGTAGACCCAGTTCAGGTAGACCGAGCCGAAGAAGCCGAGCATCATGCCCCACGTGGCGCGGTGGCGGAACAGCGCGCGCCAGGCGGCAAATCCCATTTTCGGCGCCGCGTCGCCGGCCTCATCCGCTTCCAGGTAGGCGCGTTCGGCGGCGGACAGTTGCGCCGGGATGGGGTCGCGGTACAGCGCCACCCAGACCAGCGCCGCCACCAGCCCGAGCGCGCCGGTGATGAAGAAGGCCCAGTGCCAGCTGGTCGCGGCGATCAGCGGCGACAGCAGCAGCGGCGCCAGCGCGAAGCCCAGCGGCGAGGCGGAATTGAACACGCCGGTCGGCGCGCCGCGCGAACGCGGCGGGAACCAGTTGCTGACCACGCGCGCCGCCGCCGGGAACTGCGGCGCCTCGCCGATGCCCAGCGCGATGCGCGCGATCACGAAGTAGCCGAAGCTCGACGCCAGTCCGCCAGCGGCCTGCGCCAGCGACCACACCACCAGCCCGATGCCGAGCAGCCAGCGCGGCCCGACCTTGTCGACCAGCGCGCCGACCGGCAGCTGGCACAGCGCATAGCTCCACGAGAACGCCGACAGCAACAGGCCCATCTGGCCGAGCGAGAGGCCGAGGTCGGCGCGGATGAATTCGTTGGCCACGGCCAGCGTGGCGCGGTCGAGGTAGTTGATGACGCCGCAGACCACCAGCAGCACCAGCGCCAGCGTCTGGCTGCGGCGGATGCGCGGAGGGGGGGCGTGGCTGGTTAAGTGATGGATCATTGCAGAAGTCGCGTCGAGAGACGGCGAGTATAGTTCACGCCGCCATACGCGGGCGGAATATCGCGCCGTCCGCTGCGCGTTCGCTACCCGTCCGCGTCCCACGCCTGCGCCAGTTCGACGCAGCGCCGCGCCAGGATGGCGGTCGGGTCGAGCAGCACGATGCTGCGCCCGCCCAGCGGAAACGCGGCGCTTTCCCGCAGCAGCAATGGCAATTCGGTGCAGCCGAGGATCACCACGCCGGCGCCGGCGTCGACCAGGTGCGCCAGCGCCTGCATCAAGTCTTCACGGCACTGGCCGTCCAGGTAGCCGGCCTTGACGCCGCGTTCGCCGTAGATGGCGCGCATCAGCAGCGCCTGGGCGGCCGCGTCCGGCGTCAGCAGCTGGAACGGCGCATCCGCCGCCGCCGCGTGATAGACGCCGCTGCGCAGCGTGCCCGTGGTCGCCAGCAGGCCGACCCGCCGCTGGCCCGCGTGGTGGCGCGCGATGTGCGTCACCGTTTCGTGCAGCATATTGATGATCGGTATGCCCAGCTGCCCGCCGATGCGCCCCAGGTAGGCGTGGGCGGTGTTGCAGGGAATGGCGATCAGGTTGGCCTGGTTCGCCTCCAGCCGCTTGCAGGCGGCGTACAGCGCCAGCGTCGGGTCCTCGCCGTCGCCGATCAGGTTGGCGGTGCGGTCGGGGATTTGCGGATTGTGCTCGACGATTAATTTGATGTGGTCCTGGTCGCGCCGGGCCTCGGTGTTGAGGATGATCTTGTCCATGAAGTCGACCGTCGCCGCCGGGCCGACGCCGCCGACGATGCCGATCTTGAAGGCGCGCCGCGGCGCCGGTTGGCGCAGCGCCAGCGCATGGTCGACATAGGCCTGGTTGCTGTCGACCACCGGCATGCCGGCCATGCGCAGCAGGCCGGCGATCATGGCGATCTCGGTGGCGCCCGGCACGATCAGGTCGGCGCCCTGCGCCATCAGGTCGTGGCAGGCTTCCAGCAGCAGCGCCGCCGCGTGGGCGGAGCGGGCGCCGGCCCGCAGCCCGTCGTCGGCGTAGACGGCCGGCATCACGCAGCGCTGCTGGATGGCGGGCTGTGGATAAACCAGCCGATATCCCGCCGCCCCCAGATGCCGCTCGAACAGGCCGTCGCCGAGCACATAGTCCGAGGTCAGCACGCCGAGCGTGGCGCCGTCCGGCGCGCTGTGCCGCAGCGCCGCCAGCAAGGCGTCCATCAGGCTGACGATGGGCAGGCGCAGTTCGCCGCGCAGCTGGTGCAGAAAGGTGTGGCTGATGAAGCACGGCAGCAGCACGCTGTCGGCGCCGGCCTGTTCATAGCGCTGCACCATGTCGTAGATATACAGCTTGCGCCCGTGCAGCTGCGACGCGGTCGCTGCGGCGATATGGCGGTCGTCGCCGTCGAAAGGGTGTTGCTCGTACAGGATGCGGTGGCCGCCGCCGCCGCGCGCGACGCTGCGCAGCAGCTTGCCGTGCACGTCGGCGCCGGCCAGCGTGCCGAGGCCGCCGATGATGCCGATACATCGTGGTGTGTGGTGTGTGGGAGACATTTCCGTACGATATCTGCGGCGCCGCATCGGGTTATGCAATTTAGCACTGACCCTATGCGACCCAAGCATAGGAAAATACCGCAGCCGCATCCTCAACCCACGGAGCTGGAACACGCATGGACATCAAATGGCTGGAAGACTTCCTGAGCCTGGCGCAGACGCGCAACTTTTCGCGCTCGGCCCAGGAGCGCAACGTGACGCAGTCGGCGCTGAGCCGGCGCATCCGTTCGCTGGAGGCGTGGGTCGGCGCCGACCTGGTCGACCGCAGCACCTATCCGCTGATCCTGACGCCGGCCGGCAAGCTGTTCAGCGGCGCCGCCACCGACGCCATGCGCCTGCTCAACGACGCCCGCGCGCTGCTGCGCGTCGAGGCCAAGGACGAGAACATGCTCAGCATCTCGGCCGGCCACACGCTGTCGCTGAACTTCCTGCCGAAATGGCTCAACGGCATCGAGGCGCGTCACGGCCAGCTGCGCACCCGCGTGCTGCCGGCCAATGTGCACGACTCGGTGCTGTCGCTGGTCGAGGGCAATTGCGACCTGCTGCTGTGCTATTACCACTCCGACCTGCCGATCGAACTCGACCTGACGCGCTTTGAATACATCAACCTCGGCGGCGAGGTGGTGATGCCGGTGTCCGTGCCCAAGCGCAGCGGCTTCGCGGCCTTCCCGCTGCCGGGCAACCGGCTGGCGCCGACCGCGCGGCTGGCGTACACCGCCGGCTCCTACTTCGCCCGCGTGGTCGAGCGCATCGTGGCGCGGGTCGACCAGGCCTGCTTCCTGGTCAACACCTACGAGACCGACCTGGCCGAACTGCTGAAGACGACGGCGCTGTCCGGCCACGGCCTGGCGTGGCTGCCGGAGAGCTGCATCGCGCGCGAACTGGCCGAGGGCAAGCTGGTGGCGGCCGGCGGCGCGCAGTGGAACATGACGCTGGAGATCCGCCTGTTCCGCGCCATCGACAACCGCAAGCCGGCGCTGCAGCGCCTGTGGGACGCCCTCAAGGAGCACTGAAACGGTGCGCCGGCGCGCCAAAAAGTTGCATTCCCGCAAAGCATCAATGTATGTCTAATCAGCATAGTTTGCCCGCATCGCATCCCTAGAATGACTTCCATCAGCCGCGTTTGCGCGCGGCCAAGTGTGCAAGCACCATCCAACCGGGGAGAAGCGACATGGCTGTGGCAACGAGAATCGAACACGATCTGCTGGGCGAACGGGCCGTGCCCGAGCAGGCGTACTACGGCATCCACACGCTGCGCGCGGTGGAGAACTTCCCCATCAGCGGCACGCCGGTCGCGGCCTGGCCCGGCCTGATCGTCGCGCTGGCGATGGTCAAGCAGGCGGCGGCGGTCGCCAACTACAAGCTCGGCCTGCTCAGCGGCGAGCACCTGGACGCCATCGTCGCCGCCTGCGGCCAGCTGATCGACGGCCAGTTCCACCAGCACTTCGTGGTCGACCTGATCCAGGGCGGCGCCGGCACCTCCACCAATATGAACGCCAACGAGGTGATCGCCAACCTGGCGCTGGAACTGATGGGCCGGCCGCGCGGCGCCTACGAGATCCTGCACCCCAACCAGCACGTCAACCTGAGCCAGAGCACCAACGACGTCTACCCGACCGCGCTGCGGCTGGCGGCGTACGGCGGCATGACCGAGCTGATCGCGGCGATGGACGTGCTGCGGCTGGCCTGCCGCGCCAAGTCCGCCGAGTTCGCCGACGTCATCAAGATGGGACGCACCCAGCTGCAGGACGCGGTGCCGATGACCTTGGGCCAGGAGTTCGGCACCTACGCGGTGATGCTGGGCGAGGACCAGGAGCGGCTGCGCGAGGCGGCGCTGCTGATGTGCGAGATCAACCTCGGCGCCACGGCGATCGGCACCGGCATCAACGCCCATCCCGACTACGCGGCGCTGGCCTGCGCCGCGCTGCGCGACATCAGCGGCGTGCCGCTGTCGACCTCGCCCGACCTGATCGAGGCGACCCAGGACGTGGGCGCCTTCGTCCAGCTCTCCGGCGTGCTGAAGCGGGTGGCGCTGAAGCTGTCGAAGATCTGCAACGACCTGCGGCTGCTGTCGAGCGGCCCGCGCGCCGGCTTCGGCGAAATCAACCTGCCTGCCTTGCAGGCCGGCTCGAGCATCATGCCGGGCAAGGTCAATCCGGTGATCCCCGAGGTGGTCAACCAGATCGCCTTCGAGGTGCTGGGCAACGACGTCACCGTCAGCTTCGCCGCCGAGGCCGGCCAGCTGCAGCTGAACGCCTTCGAACCGATCATCGGCTACAGCCTGTTCAAGAGCATCAGCCACCTGACGGCCGGCTGCACCGTGCTGGCCACGCGCTGCATCGACGGCATCAGCGCCAACCGCCACCGCCTGCGCGCCAGCGTGGAAAACTCGATCGGCCTGGTGACCGCGCTCAACCCCTATATCGGCTATGAGGCCGCCACCGCCATCGCCGGCATGGCGCTGAGCAGCGGCCGCGGCGTGGCCGAGCTGGTCATCGAGCAGGGCTTGATGACGGAAGCCGAGCTGCGCACGCTGCTGCAGCCGTCGCAGCTGACCAGGCCGCGCGCGCAACCGCTGGCCGCCTTGCCCACGCTCTAAGCCCGCCCTTCCCCCGACGTCGTCGCGACAGGCGCCCCAGCGGCCGCCGGGGGAAGGCGCGCGCCTTCGTTTCGCACAACCGCAGCAATCGCAGTCCGAGCATGTCCATCACTTAGTTCAACACCAGGAGAAACAATGAAACGACCAGCCACCTGCATCGCCGTGTGCGCATGCCTGTGCGGCGCCGCCTCGGCGCAATCGAACGTCACCATCTACGGCATCGCCGACGCCGGCATCGTGCGCGAGACCGGCGGCCCCGCCGGCAGCGTCAGTCGCGTCAGCAGCGGCGTCGGCTCCGGCGCGCGGCTGGGCTTCAAGGGCAAGGAAGACCTGGGCGACGGCCTGAGCGCCTTCTTCCAGCTGGAGAACGGCTACGGCATCGACACCGGCGCCGCCGCCCAGGGCGGCCTGCTGTTCGGCCGCCAGGCCTTCGTCGGCCTGGCCGGCAAGTTCGGCGCGGTGTCGCTGGGACGCCAGTACTCGCCGCTGTACACCACGCTGCGCGACGTGGTCGACCCGTTCGAGATCGGCTTGTCCGGCAACGTCACCAACATCATTCCCGGCAACACCCGGGTCGACAACATGGTCGAGTACAAGACGCCGCGCTACGCCGGCTTCGCCGCCGACCTGGCCTACGGCGCCGGCGAGGCGGCCGGCGACAGCGCCAGGAACCGCACGCTGGGCGCCGCGCTGAGCTATGTCGCCGGTGCGCTCAACGTCACGCTGGCCAACCACATCAAGGAAAACGCCGACGCCAGCGACAGTTCGCGCTACACCCTGCTGGTGGCGAAATACAAGGTCAGCGCGTTCAGCGTCGATGTCGCGCACGGCCTGACGCGCGGCCTGGCCGGCGCGCGCAGCAAGGACGACGTGCTGGGCGGCAGCTGGAGCGATGGCGCGCACACGCTGCTGGCCTCCTTCATCCGCCACGACGACCAGGGCGCCGCCAACAAGGATGCGCGGCAGTGGGCGGCGGGCTATCTGTACGGGCTGTCCAAACGCACCGATTTGTACCTCAGCTATGGGCGCATCAGCAACCGCAACGGCGCCAGCTTCACCGTCGGCAACGGCACCGACGCCGGCAGCGGCACCACCGGCACCGACATCGGCATCCGCCATCGTTTTTAATCTTACGGAGCACCTATTATGAAACTCGCCAAACTGATCGCTGTAGTGAGCTGCGCCGCCGCCATGCTGGGCCAGGCCCACGCCCAAGAGAGCGCCACGCTGAAGAAAATCAAGGAAGCCGGCGCCATCACGCTGGGCGTGCGCGAATCGTCGATTCCGTTTTCCTACCTCGATGGCAAGCAGGAATACCAGGGCTATTCGCTGGAGCTGTGCACCCGCATCGTCGCCGCGATCCAGAAGCAGCTGGGCATGAGCAAGCTGAAGATCAACCTCAATCCGGTCACCTCCGCCACCCGCGTGCCGCTGATGGCCAACGGCACCATCGACCTCGAATGCGGCTCGACCACCAACAACGTCGAACGGCAGAAGCAGGTGGCCTTCAGCCCGACCACCTTCCTCACCGCGACCCGGCTGGTGGCCAGGAAGGCGGCCAACATCAACAGCCTGCGCGACCTGCGCGGCAAGACGCTGGTGTCGACCTCGGGCACGGCCAACCTGAAGGAGCTCAGCGAGATCAACGCCGCCAAGAACCTGGGCATCAACATCGTCACGGCCAAGGACCACGCCGAAGCGTTCCTGATGGTGGAGACCGGCCGCGCCGCGGCCTTCGGCATGGACGACATCCTGCTGGCCGCGCTGGCGGCCAGCGCGAAAAGCCCGGACGACTACGCGATCTCGCGCGAGTCGCTGTTCGCCGAACCGTACGCGCTGATGATGCGCCGCGACGACCCCGGCTTCAAGAAGATGGTCGACGCCGCGCTCACCGAGATCTACGCCTCGGGCGAGATCAACCGCATCTACGCCAAATGGTTCCAGTCGCCGATTCCGCCTAAAGGCATCAACCTGAACTGGCCGATGAGCGAGGCGCTCAAGCGCGCCTACGCCAACCCGACCGATTCGGGCGAGCCCGGCGCCTACCGCTGATCCATCGGAACAATGGGGGAGACCATGAACTACAACTGGAACTGGCGCATCTTCTGGGAACAGTCGCCCGACGGCATGGGCAGCTACCTGGACAGCTTCGTGCACGGCCTCGGCTGGACGGTGGCCACCGCCGTGCTGGCCTGGATCATGGCGCTGCTGCTGGGCGGCGTGGTCGGCAGCCTGCGCACGCTGCCCAACCGCGCCGTCAGCGGCGCCTGCAACGCCTACATCGAACTGTTCCGCAACATCCCGCTGCTGGTGCAGATGTTCCTGTGGTACTTCGTGCTGCCCGAGGTGCTGCCCGGCGCGGTGGGCGACTGGCTCAAGCAGCTGCCCAACGCCTCGTTCGTGACGGCGGTGCTGTGCCTGGGCAGCTACACCTCGTCGCGGGTGGCGGTGCAGGTGTCGGTGGGCATCCAGGCGCTGCCGCGCGGCCAGCGCCTGGCCGGCACCGCGCTCGGCCTGACGCTGTTCCAGACCTACCGCCATGTGATCCTGCCGATGGCGCTGCGCATCATCATTCCGCCGCTGACGAACGAGTTCATCAACGTGGTCAAGAACAGCGCGCTGGCGCTGAGCATCGGCCTGATGGAGCTGACGGCGCAGGCGCGCTCGATGCAGGAGTTTTCCTTCCAGGTGTTCGAGGCGTTCACGCTGGCGACGCTGATGTACCTGGCGGTGAACGCCGGCGTGGTCGGGCTGATGGGCTGGATCGAGCGGCGCACCGCCGTGCCGGGCATGACGGCGCCGGGCCGGGGAGGCAAGCGATGAGCGGCTTCGACTTCGCGGCGGTCACCGACTCGCTCGGCTACCTGTTCTTCACCGGCATGGCCTTCACCCTGCAGCTGACCGTGCTGGCCATGGCGGGCGGCGTGCTGATCGGCACCATGCTGGCGCTGCTGCGCCTGTCCGGGCTGCGGCTGCTGGCCGGCGCGGCCGGGCTGTACGTCAACACCATCCGTTCGATCCCGCTGGTGCTGGTGATCTTCTGGGTGTATTTCCTGGTGCCCTACCTGGGGGCCTGGCTGTCCGGCTCGTCCGAGCCGGCCAAGGTGGGGCCGTTCGCCTCGTCGCTGCTGACCTTCGTGCTGTTCGAGGCGGCGTATTACTGCGAGATCATGCGCGCCGGCATCCAGTCGATTCCGCGCGGCCAGCTGGCGGCGGCGCAGGCGCTGGGCATGAACTACCGGCAGATGATGGGCAACGTGGTGCTGCCGCAGGCGTTCCGCAACATGCTGCCGCTGCTGCTGACCCAGACCATCGTGCTGTTCCAGGACGTGTCGCTGGTGTACGTGCTGTCGCTGACCGACTTCGTCGGCGCCGCCTCCAAGATCGCGCACCGCGACGGCCGGCTGGTGGAAATGTATGTGTTCGTCGCGCTGGTGTATTTCGTGATGTGTTTCGGGCTGTCGACGCTGGTCAAACGACTGCATCGCAAGCTGGCCATCCTCCGCTGAGATCAACAAGGAGCAAGCATGATCAAGATAGACAAGGTAAGTAAATGGTACGGCGCGTTCCAGGTGCTGAGCGAGTGCAGCACCAGCGTCAATAAGGGCGACGTGATGGTGGTCTGCGGCCCTTCGGGCTCGGGCAAGTCGACGCTGATCAAGACCGTCAACGGGCTCGAGCCGGTGCAGCGCGGCAGCATCCTGGTCGATAATATGGCAGCCCACGATCCGCAGACCGACCTGGCGGCGCTGCGCGCGCGCATCGGCATGGTGTTCCAGAACTTCGAGCTGTTCCCGCACCTGTCGATCCGCGACAACCTGACGCTGGGCCAGATCAAGGTGCTGGGGCGCGGGCGCGACGAGGCGGTCGACAAGGGCTTGCGCTACCTGGACCGGGTCGGGCTGCTGAGCCAGCAGGACAAGTTCCCCGCCCAGCTATCGGGCGGCCAGCAGCAGCGGGTGGCGATCGCGCGCGCGCTGGCGATGGACCCGATCGCCATGCTGTTCGACGAGCCGACCTCGGCGCTGGACCCGGAGATGATCAACGAGGTGCTGGACGTGATGGTCGAGCTGGCGCGCGAGGGCATGACGATGATGGTGGTGACGCACGAGATGGGCTTCGCCCAGCGCGTCGCCAACCGGGTGGTGTTCATGGACGAGGGCCGCATCGTCGAGGACTGCGGCAGCGCCGAGTTCTTCGGCGCGCCGCGCTCGGAGCGGGCGCGCGATTTCCTGCGCAAGATCATCCACTGATCAATAGCGCACGAACTTCGACTCGTCCGGCGCCACGCCGGACAGCGCGACTTGCCGCACCGGCAGCGGCCGCACCGGCGCGCGGCTGTTGGCGGCGGGCTGGCGCGGCACGGCCCGATGGCCGGCGCCGGCGCCGACGTGGAAGAAGCTCATCGCCTGCTGCAGTTCCTCGGCCTGGCTGCTCATCTGCTCGGCCGTCGAGGCCAGCTCCTCGGAACCGGCCGCGTTCTGCTGGGTGGTCTGGCTCAGCTGGGCGATGGCGGCGTTGATCTGCGCCAGGCCGGACGATTGCTCTTCCGACGCGGCGGTGATTTCCTGCACCAGGTCGGAGGTCTTCTTGATGTTCGGCACCATCGCGCCCAGCATCTGCCCGGCCTGCTCGGCCAGCTGGACGCTGCTGGTGGCGACCTCGCCGATTTCCTGCGCCGCGATCTGGCTGCGCTCGGCCAGCTTGCGCACCTCGGCGGCGACCACGGCGAAGCCCTTGCCGTGCTCGCCCGCGCGCGCCGCCTCGATCGCCGCGTTCAGCGCCAGCAGGTTGGTCTGGTAGGCGATGTCGTCGATGATCAGCACCTTGGCGGCGATCTGCTTCATCGCCGACACCGTCGAGCGCACCGCGTCGCCGCCCTCGGTCGCCTCGTGCGCGGCGCGGCTGGCCATGGCGTCGGTGATCTTGGCGTTGTCGGTGTTCTGCGCCACCGACGCCGTCATCTGCTCGACCGAGGCCGAGGTTTCCTCGACGCCGGCCGCCTGTTCGCTGGCCGCCTGCGCCAGCGATTGCGACGTGGCGCTGACCTGCTCCGACGCGGCGGCCAGGCCCTCGGCGTTGGCGTTGACTTCGGCCACCACCTCGGCCAGCTTGGCCATGGTGTTGTTGGCGTAATCCTTGAGCTCGCCGAAGGCGCCTTGGTACGGCTGGTCGATGCGCTGCGTCAGGTCGCCCTCCGACATCGCGCCCATCACCCGCACCATGTCGCCGATGGCCGAGCCGGTGGTGACGGCCAGCTGGTTCAAGCCCTCGCCCATTTCGCGCTGGAAGCCCTGCAGGCCGTTGAGGTCGACGCGGGCGTCGAAGTTGCCGCGGTTGGCGGCCGCGACCACGGTGCGCTGGCCGTCGATCACCTGCTGCAGCTTGCCCACCATGCCCTTGACCGCGAGCAGCATGCTGCGCTGGTCGTTCGGCCGGGTGCGCACTTCGCCGCTCAGGTCGCCGTTGGAGATGCGCTGCATCAGCTCGGCCGCGTAGGCCGGCTCGCCGCCCAGGCTCTTGACCAGGCTGGAGGTGATCAGCCACGCCACCGCGACGGCGATCAGGATCGCCGCGCCCGACAGCATGAACACCAGCCGGCGCGTGCCTTCATACGTGTCCGAGGCGGCGATGCGGCCCTGCTCCATCAGCTCGGTCTGGAACTTGACCAGCGCCTCCAGCGACGCCAGGTAGCCGTTGTTGACGGTGACGAACTGATCCTTCATGTAGTCGAGCGCCTGCTTGGGATCGCTCTTGATCAGGCCGTACAGTTCGCCGTAGGCCGCGTTCAGCGCGGTGCTCTTGTCGGTGATGTCGCGGAACAGCTGGCGGCCGCGGTCGCTCGTGATCGTCTTGTCCAGCTTGGCCAGCGCCTCGGCCACCTTGACCCGGTTGGCCTCGGCCGCCGCCTTGTATTTGTCGCGCTCCTCGTCGCTGGTGTAGAGCAGCATGCTGCGCAGCTGGCGGCCGTTGTCGATGGTGCGGGTCATCGCCTCGTTGGCCAGCACGACCTTGGGATAGCGGTCTTCCAGGATCAGGTCGACGCCGTTGTCCATCTCGGCCATCCGGGTCAGGCTGATCACCGACAGCGTCAGCAGCAGGATCACGACGGCGCCAAAACCCAGCGCCAGGCGGGTCGCCACTTTCATGTTTGAAAACATAATTTCTCCTAAGATACGACGTGTGGCGTGCGCGCGCGGGCGCGTACGAACAGCATGCAACTGCGAGGATTTTTTTTCTCTTGTCGGCGCGCGAAACTCGCGACTAGCGTCATGAAAGTTGGCTGGCGAGGGATGGAACTACGCAACGATGAAGGCAAACTTTGAGCTTCATCATGTCACGGTTACGTGTTCCAAGGCAAGTATTTTCCGGTAGCCGTGCGGCGCAGCTTGCCGCGGATGTGTTAAAAAGATCGTCATGGTGAATCGACGGAAAATCCTGTCGCTGTCGGCGCTGCTGGCGCTGGCGCCCGGCACGCCGGCAGGCGCGGCTGGAAAGCTGCGCCTGGTCACGGCGCACCTGCCGCCGCTGGTGCTGGAGGACAGCGCCAGCCGTCCTGGCGCGCTGATGGAAATGGTGAAGGACTTGTGCCGCCGCCTGCAGCTGGCGCCGCAGACGGAATTTGTGCCGTGGCGGCGCGCGCTGTTTTTGGCCACCAGCATGCCGGCCACGGCGATTTTTCCGCTGACCCGGCTGCCCGACCGCGAGGCGCAATTCCGCTGGCTGGCGCCGTTGTACGAAGAACAGTATCTATTCCTCGCGCCGCGCCGAGGCAACTTTGACACGGCCCGCGCGGCGGCGATGAAGGACCGCCGCATCACGCTGCTGCGCGGCGCCGCCCAGGGCGCCATGCTGGCCGAACTGGGCTATCACAACCTGGTCGAGGCGGCGAGCATCGATGAGGTGCACCGCTTCCTGTTGGGCGGCATGGCGGACGCCGCTTTCGGCGAGCGCAATATCATCCGCGCTTCACTGAAGAGCCGTGCGGCGGAGCGGCAGTTCGCGCTCAGCGCGCCGGTGCGCAGCACCACGGCGTGGCTGGCCGGCTCGCTGGACTTCGGCGACGATGAGGTGCGGCGGTTTCAGCGCGCCATGGCCGCGCTGGAGGCCGACGGCGGCAAGCGCCGCATCCTGGCGCGCTACGATCTGGCCTAGACCTCGCTCCACTGCCGCAGCAGGTTGTGATAGTGGCCGGTCAGGCCGACCAGCTCCGGACAGTCGCCGAGGCGGGCGCGCAGGCTCTGGATGTTCTGGTCCAGCTCCAGCAGCAGGCCGCGCCGCATGTCGTCGCGCACCATGCTTTGCGTCCAGAAGAACGAACACACCCGCGCCCCGCGCGTGACCGGCTCGACGCGGTGGATGCTGGTCGACGGATACAGGATCAAGTCGCCGGCCGGCAGCTTGACCTCATGCTCGCCGTAGGCGTCGGTGACGATCAGCTCGCCGCCGTCGTAGTCGTCCGGGTCGCTCAGGAACAAGGTCGACGAGACGTCGGTGCGCAGCCAGCCGCCGCCGGGGATGCGGCGCATGGCGCCGTCGATGTGGGCGCCGTAGTGCTCGCCGCCGGCGTAGCTGTTGAACAGCGGCGGGCAGGTGCGCAGCGGCAGCGCGGCCGAGAAGAACAGCGGGCTGTTGGCCAGCGCGTCCAGCACGATCTGGCCCAGCTCGCGCGCCAGCGGCGCGGTTTCCGCCAGTTGCCGGTTCTGCTTGACCTGGGCGCCCTGCGTGCCGACGGTGGCGCGGCCGTCGATCCAGTCGCTGTGGTCGAGGCGGCGGCGCAGTTCGGCGACCTGCGCGCGGCTCAGCACTTCGGGGATGTGCAGCATCATGATGAGTTCTCCAAATGAAAAAAGCCCCGCCGGCGAGGGCGGGGCCAGTCTAAGCGATGCTTAGAACTTGAAGTTGGCGGTCAGGCTGCCCGAGCGCGGCGTGCCCGGGGTGTAGCGGTAGCCCGACTTGTTGATCGCCTGCACGTAGTCCTTGTCGCCCAGGTTGTACACGTTCAGGCGCAGGTCGATGTGCTTGTTGATCGGGTACGAGGCCATGGCGTCGAAGACCCAGTACGAATCGGCGTACAGCGGGGTGCCGACGGCGCCGTCGGTGCCGCGCGCCAGCTTGTCGCTGAAGCGGGCGCCGCCGCCGATCTGCAGGCCGAACGGCAGGGTGTACGAGGTCCACAGCGTGAACGCCTGCTTGGGCGTGTAGCTCAGCTGGTTCTCGCCGCTGGCGGTGACCACGCGGCCCGACTCGACGCTGGTGTTCTGGTGGGTGTAGCCGGCGCTGACCAGCCATTTGGCCAGAATCTCGCCGGTCACGCCCAGTTCGATACCCTGCACGCGCTTCTTGCCGGTCTGGTAGTACTTGGCGTCGACCGGATCCTGCTCGACTTCGTTCTTGACCTCGGTGCGGAACAGCGCGGCCGTCAGCGACAGCTTCTGCTTCAGCAGATCCCACTTGCCGCCGAACTCGTAGTTGGTGGTTTCCTGCGGATCATAGTTCGGATTGGCGGCGCTGCTGGCGGCGGCGCTCAGCGCGAAGTTGGCGCTGCCCGGCGGCGCTTTGGACGAGGCCACCAGCGCGTAGATGCTGCTGTCGGCGGTCGGCTTGTACAGCGCCGACAGCTTGCCGTTGACCAGCGTGTCCTGCGCTTCGATGGCGCTGCCGACCAGGGTGCCGACCGGAATGAGCTGCGGCGTCGCGGCGGCCTGCACGGTGATGGCGTTGTAGCTGGTCTTGTAGTGATCCAGGCGCACGCCGCCGTTGAAGATCCACTGCTCGCCGAACTTCAGCGTGTCGAACACGTAGAAGCTCTGGGTGTTGGTGGTGCCTTCGCTGCGGCCGCCGTTGCGCACCAGGTTCACTTGCGCGCTGCTGATCGGCGCGTTCGGGTTGGGGTGGTAGATGCTGGTCGGCGGCAGGCCGGCCGTCACGCCCGGCGTCGCGACCGGCGCGTTGGCGTAGGTGTAGTTGAGCTGCTTTTCGTTGGTCAGCTCGAAGCCGCCCACCACCGTGTGCTTGAGCGCGCCGGTGACGAAGTCGGCCGTCAGTGTGGTCTGGTTGGTCAGGATTTCGTTCTGCTGGTCCTTGGTGGTCAGGTTGGTGCGGTTCATCATCCAGCTCTGCGGATCGCTGCCGGCCACGACGGTCGGGATGTTGGCGCCGGTCAGCATGAACGAGGTCAGCAGGTAGTCCTGCTGGGTCTTGCCGTAGCGGCTGGTGTTGACCAGGCGGGCGCCGCCGGCGAAGTCGTGCTCGATCTTGACGGTGGCCATGTCGGCCTTGACGTCGTCATGGTCCAGCACCGAGCCGTAGAAGTTCTTCGGATCGACGCGCGGCGCGCCGGCCATGAAGTCGAACGGCTTGGCCGGCACGGCCGGCTTGCCCGGCGAGGCCGGCACGGCGGCGATCGGCGCCGGCGGGGTCCAGCCCGGCAGGCCGATGGTCAGCACGCCGCCGTCGGGAATGTTGTCCTGCTTGACGTGCAGGTAGTTCAGGTAGATGCGGGTCGGCGAACCGAGGCCGAAGGCGAGCGACGGCGCCACGCCCCAGCGCTTGGCCTTGACGAAGTCGCGGCCGGCGTTCTCGCTGTCCTGGGCCAGCAGGTTGAGGCGCAAGGCGATGCCGCTGTCGGCGTCGAGCACGGTGTTGATGTCGGCGGTGGCGCGCTTCTGGCTGCCGCTGCCGCCGGTGACCGAAGCCGCGTAGGCGTTTTCCTGCAGCGGCTGCTTGCTGACCAGGTTGATCGAACCGGTCGGCGAGCTGCGGCCGTTGTCGGTGCCGGCCGGGCCCTTGAGCACGTCGATCTGTTCGATGTTGAAGGTGTCGCGCGAGATCGAGCCGACGTCGCGCACGCCGTCGACGTAGATGCTGCTGGAGGCGTCGAAGCCGCGCATGTAGATGGCGTCGCCGGTGTTGGTGCTGCCGTTCTCGCCCAGGAAGAAGGCGCCCACGCCCGGGGTGTTGCGCAGCGCTTCGGTCAGCGTGGTGGCGCCTTGCTGCTCGATCAGCTCTTTCTTGATGACGGTCAGGGTCTGGGCGGTGTCGACCAGTTTTTCGGTGTACTTGGCGGACGAGGCGCGCTCGGCCTTGAAATCATTTTCGCGCGCACCCTGGACTTGCACTTCCTGCAGTTTCTGCGGGGCGGCGTCCGGGCCCGGCGCCGCGTCGGCGGCATGGGCCGCCACCGGCAGCAGCATCACGGCCAGCGCCGCGCTCATGTGTTGGTTGAAACGCGACTGCGCGTGCTTGCGACTCTTGATCATTGCCATGTGCTTCTTTCTTCCAGAATGTGACGGCTGGCTGCGCGAAACTGTTCACTCTGCGTCTGGCTGCCGGGGAGAGGTCATCGAATGGGTGAGATTGTAGCAACATTTTCGCCGATCGTAAATGCGAATTGTTATCAATACCATTTCGATGCGCGTTTCCCTGAGGGAGAAGTGTTGCAAAATGGCGAAAAGGGGATGCCTGCCCGCAAGCTTTTAGCTCAGGACGCTTCGCGGTCCAGCCAGGCCTGGGCCTGGGCCAGCGTCCGTTCCAGCTCGGCGCGGACGGTCTGGTAGCGTTCGGCGAGCTCGTGCGTGCGTTGCTCGGCGATGGCTTCCTCGGCCGCGATGGTGGCCTCGATCAGCCGCTTGGCGCCGAGCATGCCGACCGCGCCGCGCAGACTGTGGAACAGGCGGGCGGCGTCGCGCAGGCGGCCCTCCTGCAGCGCCAGGCCGGCCAGCTCGGCCGGCTGCAGGCCGGTGTCGATGGCGCCGCGCACCATCTTGGCCATCACCGCGCGGCCCTTGGCGTCGCGGCCCATCACGCGCATCAGGCTGTCCATATTGAAGATGCCGGCCTCGCCGGGCGGCGCGGCGGCCGGGGCGGGCGACGGTTCGGCGGCGGCCAGCGCCGCCGGCATCGCGGCCGCGTCGTCCGGCGCCGGCGCGCGCTGGCGCAGGTGGCGCAGCAGCACCGCCAGCATTTCCTCGACCTCGATCGGCTTGGGGATGAAATCGGTGATGCCGGCCGCCAGGCTGCGTTCGCGCTCCGATTCGAGCACGCCGGCCGTCATCGCGATGATCGGCAGCGTCAGCCCGAGTTCCTGGCGCAGCAGGCGGGTGGCGGTGAAACCGTCCATCACCGGCATCTGCATGTCCATCAGCACCAGCGCGTAGCGCTCGGCCCCGGCGCGCAGCCGCTCGACCGCCTGCAGGCCGTCGGCCACCACGTCCAGCGTGGCGCCGGCGTGCTCCAGGATGCCGCGCGCCACCGCCTGGTTCAGCAGGTTGTCCTCGACCAGCAGCAGGTGCGCGCCGGTCAGCGTGCCGCCGATGCCGTGCTCGGCGTTGTGCAGCTGCTGCTCCGGATCGCCTGCCACCAGCGCCTGGTGCAGCGCGTCGAACAGGCTGGAACTGGTGATCGGCTTGACCAGCACCACGTCGGCCTCGGGCGCGTGGGAAATCTCGTCGAGGCGGTCGCGGGCGAAGGCGTTGACCATCACCACGATCGGCTGGGCACGGCCGTCCGGCAGCCCTGCGCTGGCGGCCTGGCGGATGCCTTGCGCCGTCGCCTGGCCGTCCATGCCGGGCATGTGCCAGTCGGCCAGCACCACGTCGTACGGTTGCTGGTCCAGGCTCTGGCGGTAGCGGCGCAGCGCGGCGGCGCCGGAGTCGACTTCGTCGGCCTGCCAGCCCCAGGCGCGGATCAGCCTGGCGATCAGCTCGCGGCTGGTGCGGTTGTCGTCGGCCACCAGCAGGCGCAGCGGGCCCAGCGCCGGCTTGCGGCGTTCCTCCGGCTGGTCGGGCAGCACATCGAACGCCAGGCTGAACCAGAAGACCGAGCCCTGGCCGGGCCGCGTGCTGACGGCGATCTGCCCGCCCATCAGCTCGATCAGCCGCTTGCTGATGGCCAGCCCCAGGCCGGTGCCGCCGAAGCGCCGGGTGATGCTCTGGTCGCCCTGCGAGAAGGCGTGGAACAGCTGGGCCTGCTGTGCCTCGGTCATGCCGATGCCGGTGTCGCGCACCTCGAAGCGCAGCAGCGCGCTGTGGGCGTCGCGCGCGCTCAGTTCGATGGCGACCACCACCTCGCCCTGTTCGGTGAACTTGATGGCGTTGCCGGCCAGGTTGACCAAGATCTGCTGCAGCCGCATCGAATCGCCGCGCAGGTGGCGCGGCACCGCCGGGTCGACGCTGATGGCCAGCTCCAGCTCCTTGTCGCTGGCGTTCATGGTCATGGTCGAGGCCAGCGCGTTCATGGTGTCGTCGAGCAGGAACTCGACCGGCGCCAGTTCCATGTGGCGCGCCTCGATCTTGGAGAAGTCCAGCACGTCGTTGAGGATGCCCAGCAGCGACTGCCCGGACACCCGCACCATGTTCAGGTATTTGCGCTGCTGCGGCGACAGCTGGGTGTTGCCGAGCAGGTAGACCATGCCCAGCACCGCGTTCATCGGGGTGCGGATTTCATGGCTCATATTGGCCACGAAATCGCTCTTGGCGCGGTTGGCCGCCTCGGCGCGGTCGCGCTCGCGCTCGAGCTCGACCGCGCGCGCCTCCACCTCGAGCCGCAGCCGGTGGCGCTCGGTGATGTCGGAAATCACCGCCAGCACCTTGGTGCCCTGGTCGGTGCGCACCGCGCTCAGGTTGATCTCGAGCGGGAACTCGCTGCCGTCGCGGCGCCGGCCGCACAGCACCGCGCCCCGCCCCATGCGCACCGGTTCGGCGCTGAGGCGGTCGGCGAAGAACCGGGTGCGGTGGCCGGCGTGCGCGCCGCGCAGCCGTTCCGGCACCAGCATTTCCAGCGGCTGGCCCAGCACCTCGTCGCGGCCGTAGCCGAAGCAGCGCTCGCCTTCGCGGTTGAAGGTCTCGATGCGCCCGTCGACGCCGACCACGACGATGGCGTTGGGCGCGAACTCGACCAGGCTCTGCAGGCGGGCGTCGGCCGCCAGCCGTTCGTGCATCAGGTCGTTGAAGGCCGAGGTCAGCTGGCCGACCTCGTCGCGCGCCTGCACCGGCAGCGGCGTGAAGCGGCCCGGATCGCGCTGCAGCGCGACGATGGCGTCGCGCAGCCGGATCAGCGGCGCCAGCAGGCGCAAGGTGACCCAGCCGATCGCCGCGGCCGCCAGCAGCGAGGCCAGCCCGGCCCACAGCAGCAGCCGGTACACGACGCCGTTGAACGGTTCGAACGCCTCGTCGGCCGGCAGCGACGTGGCCAGCAGCCAGTCCACCGACTTGAGCTGCTTGTAGCTGTTGAGCGCGCGCTGGCCGTTGCTGCTCACGCCCATGGTGGTGCCTTCGAAATTCTGCTCCAGCGCCAGCGTCGTGGCCGGGTTGGCGTTGCTCAGGCGCGGCTGCAGCAGGCGCGCCAGGTCCGGGTGCAGCACGTACAGCGGGTTGTCGCCCCGGGTCAGCGCGAAGTAGTAGCCGCTGCGCCCGACCTTGGCCAGGCGCAGGTGGCCCAGCAGGTTGTCCTTGTACAGCCGCAGCACGCCGGTCAGCACGCCCACCACCTCGCCCCTGGCGTCGAGCACCGGCGCGATCATCTGCACGATGGGCTGCTTGTTGACCTTGCCGATGACCGGTTCGCTGATCATCGGCTTGCGGGTGCGCATCACGGTCTTGAAGTAGGCGCGGTCGGAGGCGTCGACGCCGACCCGGCCCGGCGTCACCGGCAGGTCGGCGATCACCCGGCCGCGCGCATCGAGCACCAGCAGGTCGTCGAACAGGGCCAGCACGGCGCGGTCCTGGTAGTAGGCGCGCAGCTGCTCGGTGGAGCCGGCGATGGCGGCCGGCTGGTGGCGCGCCGACATGGCGATGATGTCGAGCAGCATCGTCAGCTTGTCGTCGAGCTCCTGGGCGGTGCGGTTGACCAGCGCGGTCTGCTGGGCGAACAGCACCCGGGTGAAGTCGGCCTGCATGCGCTGCGTCTGGACGACCGTCACCAGGGCGATCATCAGGATGGAAGTGATGCTGGTCGCGAGCGCGACCTTGACCTTGATCCCCGGGGGTTTCATTTCATCCTTGTCGGCATGGGAAGAGAATTGCCAAAACGCTTAGGGATTCTCCTATCAAAGCCCGGGCTTGGCAAGAACGAAAACGGCTGGCGTGCGCCAGCCGTTCCGTGGTCGCCGCAACGGCGGGGATTACTTGGCGTTGACGGCGGCCAGGATCACTTCCGCCACCTTGGCCGGCTGCGACACCATCGGCACGTGGCTGGTCTGCAACGTGGTGGTGACGGCGTTGAGCTTCTTGGCGAAGTCCACCTGCAGTTCAGGGGCGATCATGCGGTCCTTGGCGGCCACGATGTAGTAGCTCGGCTTGGTTTTCCAGGCGGCCACGGTGGTCGCTTCGCCGAAGGCCTTGGCGGCGATCGGGCCCTGGGTGGCGGCGATCAGCGCGGCGGTGGCCGGCGAGACGTCCTGGGCGAAGTTCTTGGCCACCGAGTCGGCCGGCAGCCACAGGTAGCCGCCGGCGTCGGCCGTCAGGGTCGGGACGCCTGGCGGCACGGCGTAGTTCTTGCCCAGGTTACCGCTGGCCTCGCCTTCCGACGGGGCAAACGCCGCCACATACACCAGGGCCTTGATCTTGTCGCTGGTGCCCGCCTCGGTAATCACGGTGCCGCCCCACGAATGGCCGACCAGCACCACTTTACCGGTTTGCGCATCGATCACGCGCTTGGCGGCGGCGACGTCGTCGCCCAGCGAGGTCAGCGGATTTT
>Ga0247812_10000099_pt1 | contig 117063 bp, 103 predicted proteins | sample UWRJL149409B1_FD_178011 | JGI IMG/M metagenome (GOLD analysis project Ga0247812, IMG submission 178011) | Plant litter microbial communities from Arlington Agricultural Research Station in Wisconsin, United States - UWRJ-L149-409B-1 | ecosystem: Environmental > Terrestrial > Plant litter >... | reverse complement strand
TAAAGAGCTTTTCCTGGTAGTCCTTTTTGCCTTGCACGTCCTTAATATACAAAACAAATATCTAAATATCAACTACTTATGTAAAAAAATACCCCAATCAAACATTGTTTGATTGGGGTATTTGAAAACTTACGTTTAGTTGCGCAACGGCCACAATTGCCGGGCATTTTTTGTTTAACAGACTTTGTAAATTAAAAAGCCGTTTTAATAACACCACCATCAACCCGCAAGGTAGCGCCGTTAGTGGCTGACGAAAGCGGACTGGCTATATAAGCTACCATATTGGCGATCTCGTCGGGTTGGATAAAACGTTTAATAAGCGATGTGCCACGCATATTAGCAAAAAATTCTTTCTCCATTTCTTCATCAGATACTCCTTGGGATTTAGCCAGCGTACCCATAAACTCGCTAACACCTTCGGATGCTGTTGGGCCGGGCAATACGGTGTTTACTGTAACGCCGGTATGTGTAGTAAGTTCGGCCAAACCACGTGCTACAGAAATCTGCGCAGTTTTAGTCATGCCATAATGGATCATTTCAGCCGGGATCTGGATAGCGGATTCACTGGAAACAAATATGATGCGGCCCCAGTTATTAGCTATCATTTTATCAAAATACGCACGAGATAAACGCACGCCACTCATTACATTCACCTCGAAGAATTTAAACCATTCCTCATCAGGGATATCTTTAAATTCTTTAGGATCAAATATGCCAACATTATTTATCAGGATATCAACTTCAGGTAATTCGGCAATTAATTTATTTACCTGCTGCACGTCGGCAAAATCTGCCGCAATGCCTTTTATATTTTTATTACCGGTTTCTGCAATTAATTTTTCTACGGCTGCGTTAACTCTGTCGGCACCGCGGCCGTTTATAATTACAGTTGCACCTTCAGCAGCTAATGATTTTGCTATTGCATAACCGATGCCGGCTGTTGAACCCGTAACCAGCGCTGTTTTATTTTTCAGTTGTAAGTCCATGTTTTTTATTTTAATAATTTAAGCAATTGTATGGATTTTTTTGCAATAAAAAATATGCTGAACATTAATATGGTTTGCAGTTGACTATGTCGATATTTTATGTTAAAAGGCTTACAATTAACGGGTTTTCAACACACCTCAACAAAATGAATTTTAATTCCAATAATTAACATTATGTTAAGTAAATAGATAAATGTACCTTTTGAACAGTTAGCCGTTGTCGGGATTTATAAAGCAAAAAGCCACCCTTCTCAGGATGGCTTTTAAATAAGTTTGATATTTATTACTTCCTAAGATCAGCCAAGATTTTGTTGTACTTAGCAATATTGGCATCGTCTTTTTTGCCTTTGTAATAAGTTAGCAAGTTGGCTACTGCATCAGGGTTTTTTGGTTGCAATTCTACGGCTTTAACCAAGTATGGTTTGGCAAGGTCAAACAGTGTTGCTGATTTTGCAATACCGGCTTCGTATTCTTTTTGTTTGTTAGCCGGTAATTTGTTCGCATTGTTAAAGGTTTCAATTGCCGGTGCTAAAAGCACGTACCCTAAGTTTAGGTTAGCCTCAAAATAGTTTGGATCTAATTCCAACGCTTTCTTATACATCTCACCTGCTTTGGTGTAATCCTGGGTTCTTTTTAATTGTAACGCACTTTTTGTAGCCGGGTCTTTTGCAGCTGTTATTTGCGGTGCCGCGTTGTCACCTGTTTGCGAATAAACTAAACCGGCATAATAATACAGTTCTTTGTTTTTAGGATCATTAGCAATGGCGCCTTGCACTTTATCAAGTACTTCTTTTTGTTTGCCCATTACCAGGTTCATTTCAATTTCCTTTTTGCGCAGGTTTCCGCTTGATGGGAATTTTGTAACGCCTTCTCCAATTGCTTTTAAAGCGTTGGTTGTATCCTTGTTTAAAAGATACGCGTTGGTAAGCTCGTTGTAAATACCTTCGCTGCCACTATATTTAGTAGTAACCAGTTTGCTATAGTTTGATATTGCAGCAGGGTAATTTTTTGCATTGAAAGCCGAAAGACCGGTGTATAGGATAGCTGAAGTATCCTCGGGCAAAATTTGGCGGTAGTTATCAAAAGATTTGTAAGCCAACTCGTATTTACCGCTTTGGTACTCTTTAACACCTTTGCTTCTTTGATATTGGGCCAATGTAAGGCCGCTTTCTTCAATCAGTTTTTTGTTTTCACCTTTTGCATCAAGTTCTTTAGCTTTTTTCAATGCCTCAGCCGCTGTATTATATAATGGCGTAGAAGTTGTTTCTACAGTATCCATTTCTGCAAGAGAACCATAAATAGCTGCTTTTAAAGCAAACGTTTGTGGTAAGTTAGCAGTTTTTTCATTTGCCGAAGCCTTGTCAATTGAAACCTTTGCAGCATTAATTTTAGGAACAGATAACAACGGGGTGCTTCTGGTTGCTGTGTAAGTATCATAATTTGTTTGTGCACTGCTCAACTCCCCCTTCTGGGCAAAAGTAGTTGCAGAAATAAGGCCTAAAAGACCTGCCATCAAAAATTTGATCTTCATTTTGAGTAGTTTTTGTGTTTTTGTGTTGTAGCTTTTATGATGCAAGGCATCTATATGCTTAGTTGGTTATTTGCTGTAATCTGTTGTTCACCCAGTCCAGTTGGGTTTGATTGCCTGTTTTTTTGTATGCTAATTGCAAAAGCGCCAGGCAGTTTTTATCACGCGGTGCCATCTCATTAGCCTTTTCCAGCCACAATATGGCACTTGTGATGTTTTTATCGTCGTTAGTATTTCTTAACGCGCTAAGTTTCAAGTAAAGCAACCCAAGGTTATAGACCGGCTCATAAGACGCCCCGTTTAATTCAATGGCCCTGAGATATAAAGATTCTGCTTTATCATATTGGTTTAAATTATCATAGCAGTTTGCAGCTACAAAAGTAATATCAGCGTTGTTTGCATTATTATCAAGCAGCGGCCCCAATAGTGGTTCTAACGATCTATAATCCTTTTTGTTATTATAGATGTTTGCTTCGTCCTGTAATAATTGCTTGTCATTAGGCAGCAGCTTCCGTCCTTTTTTTAAAATCTGCAGCGCTTTTGTAGTGTCTCCCAGCGATTTATAAATAGATGAAGCCGTTGCCAGATATTCAGCCCGGGTACTATCCGTATTAATTAAATTGCTGTAATATTTGGCTGCTTCCTGCAAATTTCCTTGCTTGTTGCTGGCAAAAGCAATGTAGGTATTAACAGGTTTAAAGTTAGGCGCATAATTTTTAGCCTTTTGAAATGCATCCGCAGCCTTGGCAAAATCGTTGTTGTTGGTAAACTGAAAGCCCTTCCGCACATAGGCATTAGCTAAGCAGCGTTTAGAATAATCCAGTTCTGCCTGGTACTTGTAAGCTTTGGATTTTGCCGCAAGTTTCTCCAGCAAAGCAGAGGTTTGATCAAGAAAAGGCTCGGGCTGGTTAAGCTTGTTAGCCGAATCGATATAAAGGATACTGGAATTTACAATTAAGCGGTACAGGTTCTTTTCGATATCGCTTGAATCAGATTTGGTTACCACCAGGCTATCGGCAGATTTTTTGGCGCGGGCCAGGTACTGCAGATCTTGCTTTTGTTTATAAAAAGCAAGGTTGTTTACCACAGCCTTTAATGCTTCCGTTTGGGCAGAAGCAAAGGATGTGATAAACAACGCTACAATTAACAACCCGATTTTACGGCTTTGCTGCATATTTATTCTTTTATGTCATCATCGGCAGGTTCATCGTCTCCTGCATTATCTGTGTCAATTTCGGTGTCCGGATGTATTGGCTGCTCGTTTTCTAAGCCAGCTTCAATATCAGCATCTGTTGCTGTTGCTATGGCTTTATCGGCCTCTGCTTCGGCAACAATTACGTCATCCAGTTCTTCGTCCTCATCGTGCTCCACTTTAGCAACCGATGCAATCGCATCATTACCTTTCAGTGTTATCAACCTTACCCCTTGCGTGGCACGGCCCATGGTACGCAGCTCGCTGATAGCTATACGGATAATTACGCCCGATTTGTTGATGATCATCAGGTCTTCTTTATCAGTAACACCTTTTATAGCAACAAGGTTTCCGGTTTTTTCGGTAATGTTAAGTGTTTTAACACCTTTACCACCACGGTTGGTTACACGGTAGTCGTCGATGTCGGTACGTTTACCATAACCTTTTTCTGATACAACCAGTACGGTGGTTTCTTTATCGTCGATAGCGATCATACCGATAACTTCGTCGTTATCACTATCTAAGCTGATACCGCGTACGCCTGTGGCAGTACGTCCCATTGGCCTAACGGTAGATTCGTTAAAGCGGATAGCACGGCCCGATTGCAGCGCCATAACAATTTCGCTGCTGCCGGTGGTTAATGTAGCTTCTAATAATGAGTCGCCTTCGTTAATATTGATGGCGTTGATACCATTAGCACGCGGGCGGGAGTATGCTTCTAAAGATGTTTTTTTGATAACACCTTTACGGGTACACATAATAATAAAGTTGTTCTCCAGGTACTCGGTATCCTTAAGCGATTTCAGCTTGATGTAAGCTTTGATGTTTTCTTCTTTAGGAATGTTGATGATGTTCTGGATAGCGCGTCCCTTAGAGGTACGTGTGCCTTCCGGAATTTCGAACACCCTGAGCCAGAAACACTGGCCGCTTTCTGTGAAGAACAGCATATAGTTGTGGTTAGAGGCGATCAGCAGATGCTCAATAAAATCAGCATCGCGGCTATTACTGCCAATAGATCCTTTGCCACCCCTGCCCTGCCTGCGGTACTCTGTAAGCGAGGTACGTTTAATGTAACCTTCGCGCGAGATAGTAATCACAACATCTTCATCCTCAATAAAGTCTTCGGTCTGCATTTCTGCAGATGAATGCACCATTTCGGTTTTACGCTCGTCGCCGTATTTATCTCTTATCTCAATCAATTCATCCTTGATGATCTGCATACGCAAACCTTCATCAGCCAGAATTGATTTTAAGTAATCAATGGTTTTCATTAAAGCATCGTACTCATCACGGATCTTATCACGCTCCAGGCCTGTTAAACGCCTTAAGGTCATATCCAAAATGGCGCGTGCCTGTATATCGCTTAAGCCAAACTGGGTAATTAAACCTTCGCGGGCTTCATCTGGTGATGATGATGCACGTATAAGGCGGATAACCTCTTCAATATGGTCTAACGCAATTAGTAAACCTTCTAAAATGTGGGCGCGTTTTTCGGCTTCAGCTAATTCGTATTTGGTACGGCGTATAACCACCTCGTGCCTGTGCTCAACAAAATGATGGATAAGATCCTTCAAGTTAAGCAACATTGGGCGGCCGTTTACCAGCGCAATATTATTTACGCTGAAAGAGGTTTGCAGCGCGGTGTATTTGTAAAGGTTATTTAATACGATAGCTGCATTAGCATCGCGTTTTATTTCGTAAACAACACGGATCCCCTCGCGGTTACTTTCATCGCGAATGGCAGTGATGCCTTCAATTTTCTTTTCGTTAACCAGTTCGGCGGTACGCTCAATCATCAGCGCCTTATTTACCTGGTAAGGTATTTCGCTCACAATGATGCGTTCGCGCTCGCCATTGTAGGTTTCAATCTCCGCACGTGAACGGATCACGATACGGCCACGGCCTGTTTCCAGTGCCTGGCGCGGGCCTTCAAAACCATAAATAATACCACCTGTAGGGAAATCCGGGCCTTTAACATACGTCATCAGTTCGGTAATATCTATCTGGCGGTTATCTATCAGGGCAAGCGTAGCATTAACAATTTCTGTTAAGTTATGCGGCGCCATATTGGTGGCCATACCTACCGCGATACCTGATGCACCGTTTACCAGTAAGTTAGGAAATTTTGCAGGCAGCACGGTAGGCTCTTGCAGCGAATCATCAAAGTTCAGTTGGAAATCAATAGTATCTTTATTGATATCGGCCAGCATCTCTTCTGCTATCTTCTCCAACCTTGCCTCGGTATAACGCATTGCCGCCGGCTGATCACCATCTATCGAACCATAGTTACCCTGTCCTTCTACAAACGGGTAGCGAAGGCTCCAGTCCTGTGCCATACGTACCATGGCATCATATACAGATGTATCACCATGTGGGTGATACTTACCAAGCACCTCGCCTACTATACGTGCCGATTTTTTGTATGGTTTGTTGTTTGCCAAACCCAGATCGAGCATGCCGTACAATACACGCCTGTGAACGGGCTTTAAACCGTCGCGCACATCGGGCAGCGCCCTTGATACGATTACCGACATTGAATAATCAATGTAGGCAGATCGCATTTCCTCATCAATATTTATCGAAATTATTCTGTCTTCGCTCTGCGGATTATCGTTTTCTGTTCCTTCAGCCATTGTTTTTCTTAGTGGAAGATATAATCAGTTATGCCGTGCATAAAATGTGTTATTTACACGACCTGCGAAGTTACGAATTTATATGGTTTAGCGCCTATTTTTTACTAACATTCGCATGCGTTTTCAACGTTTTAAATCCCTTAAAGGGATAAAGAACAACGTTATAATTGGTGGTTATTTACTTTACTTTTTTCCAGTATTCTTCAACGTTTGTACCGTTGGGGAGTTTGCCTTTAAAAATAAGCGAATCGTTAGAGATCCTATACCGATAGCGCAAGGTAACCCCTGTTACCTGTGAGGGCTGACTGCTAAAGGTTTGTGTTTCAAGACAGGTATCGGGCAATAGTTTGTAATCGCCTTTTTCATAGGTGAGGGTGTCCTCCCCTTTTTCTATAAACATGCCGGTGTAGTGTGCCGCATCGTATTTACGCTGAAGCTTATAGTCTTTTGACGCAGTTTCGGCTTTGCCATTATAAATGCCGCCGTTGTATTCCCAAATACCGCTTAGTGTATCTTCAGGGTGAAACGAACAGCATACGGCAGCTAATAATATGGAAGGTAATATAGTTCTGATCTTCATTAAACCCAGTTAATGCCTTTTTTTAATAATGATAGTGTTTTTTCTTCTTCGCTGCCCGGCTGCGCCTGGTAATTGTATACCCATTTAGCTGTGGGCGGCAGGCTCATCAGTATCGATTCGATGCGTCCGTTAGTCTCCAGTCCGAATTTGGTTCCGGCATCATAAACCAGGTTAAACTCGGTGTATCGGCTGCGGCGCTGATATTGCCATTGCTGTTGATCGGGCGTAAACTCTTTGGTACGGTTACGGTTTACCAGCTCGGTATAAATAGGTATGAACGACCGGCCTAGTGCTTTGGAGAACTCAAACACATCATCCCAGGTAAAATCGTCGTTAGCAGTGAGGCGATCATAAAATATGCCGCCTATGCCTCGGGTTTCGTCGCGGTGCTTAATAAAGAAGTAATCATCGGCCCACACCTTAAACCGGTGATAGCTGTCGGCGTTAAATTCATCACAAACGGCCTTTAGCTGCCCGTGAAAGAAACGCGCATCATCTTCTACCACATAATGCGGTGTAAGGTCTATACCGCCGCCAAACCAGCGTACGGTGGGTTCGCCGCTTTCTGTAGGTAATTCAAAATACCGTATGTTCATGTGGATGATGGGCACCAAGGGGTGATTGGGATGGATAACGATAGATACCCCTGTTGCAAAGAAGTTATCCTGCTCTACGTTCAGCGCTTTTTTTAGCGAATGCGGCAAAATACCATGCACTGCCGAAAAATTCACCCCGCCTTTTTCTAAGATATTTCCGTTTTGGATAATGCGCGTTCGTCCGCCTCCCCCGCCATCGCGTTCCCACACTTCTTCTTCAAACCGGGCTACCCCGTCGGTAGCTTCCAAAGCCGCGCAGATCTCGTCCTGTATGGTGCGATAGTCGGCAGCTATTTGTTCCTTACTAATCATCGCCACAAACATAGTAATTTGTTGATTAGGTAAATAAATGAGTAATTATTGCTGTAAGTTATTAACGGTGAAATGACATACGGCAAAACACCGCAGCCGGTTCGTTATACTACACTTAACTAATACCCGCTTCTTCCTCTATATAATTCAGATCCTTACCAAAAGTTTCCTTAAGCTGGCTTAATGAAAACAGCGAGATCACGGTAAGTAATATCATCATGATATATCCGCTGGTTACCATTCCGTAATGTACTACAAATGCATTAAATGCCAGGTTTATAGGAATTAGCGACCCACGCACAAAATTTGGTACCGTAGTAGTTACTGTTGAACGTATGTTGGTTCCGAATTGTTCGGCTGCGATGGTTACAAAAGTGGCCCAATAACCTACCGAGCAGCCCATAAAGAAACAGATCCACACGAAGCGGCCGTGCGTTATGCCTTTTGAATTAAGATAAATAGAAGCGCTTACAACTGACAGGAGCAAAAATACCATCATGGTTAAGCGCCTTGATTTGGTTACCTGTGCCAGCAAACCGGCAAAAATATCACCTATAGAAATACCGATGTACGTGTACAATACCCCTTCTCCCGCGCTTAACGGCTCGGCAGCACCGAGGGCCTTACCAAACTCTGGCGAGAGCGTTACCAGTACGCCTACAACATACCACAGCGGCGCACCTATCAGGATGCAATACAGGTATTTTTTAAATCGTGCAAAGTTGGTGAACAGCATAAAAAAGTTTCCTTTGGATACATTACTTTCCTGCACGTTCTTAAACATACCCGATTCGAAAGTGCCTACGCGCAACAACAGCAGTATAACACCTAATCCGCCGCCTACCTTGTATGCAGTTTGCCAGCCGTATTTAGCTACTGCGTAAGCAGCCGCAGCGCCAAGCAAACCAATTACCGCCACTATCATGGTACCGTAGCCACGCTTCTCTTTACTTAATGTTTCGGATACCAGGGTGATACCCGCGCCAAGTTCACCCGCCAGGCCAACGCCGGCTATAAAACGGATAACCGCGTATGAGTTAACATCATAGGCATATGCATTTGCAAAATTGGCGATAGAATAAAGTAATATAGACCCAAATAACACTTTAATACGGCCCAGTTTATCGCCGATAACGCCCCATAGCAAACCGCCCAGCAACAGGCCAAACATTTGCACGTTAATAATAAATTGCCCTTTAGCGAGCATATCTGCATCAGCCACTCCTATATCGTGCAGGCTGGCCTTGCGCACAATGGAGAATACCAAAAGGTCGTAGATATCAACAAAGTAGCCAAGAGAGGCTACTAGTACTAAAAAAACAACGTTCTTAGAAACTTTTGCAGTAGAAGTATCAGCCATATAACAGGAAATAATAATTGGTTGACTAAAGTAATTAAAGATGCTAACGCCACCTAATTTTTTCGCACAAAAAAACCCCTGTTTGCACAGAGGTAACTGTTATTTTAAATATGGTAAGTTAAACTTTCTTAACGTTTACTGCCTGTAATCCTTTTCTGCCTTCTTCCACATCATATTCAACGCTATCGTTATCTTTAATAGCATTTACGCCGCCTTGTACATCCTTAAAATGTACAAATAAATCCTTACCATCATCGGTAACAATAAAGCCGTAACCTTTTTGTGTGTTAAACCATTTTACTTTTCCAGTTTTCATAATCTTGTTATAATCGGTATTAAAAAATTTTGTTTAGAGATCAGTAAGTAATTCAACTGAGTATAAAAAGGTTTAATAATCAATTATAGAATATACAACTATCTTTTCAAATATATAAAATTATTGATAACCAAATAAAATTATCTTAAGCAAGTTAAAAAAAAGTAAAAATAGCGTTAAAACAAAAAAAGCCACTCGTAAACGGGTGGCTTTTATCACATTAAAAAGTTTAATGTTAAATTATTTTACATTTTGGAACAGGTAAACTGCACCTGCTGGAGTTACTCTAACCAAAACTTCTTTATCGTCTTTTTTCAGGTCAACAAAGTATAAAGTTGAATCGAAACCGTTATCGCCGGTGTCTAGTTTTATAACGTCTACAGCTTGGTAACCTGCATATTTAACGCCAATTTCTTTTTTAGCGTTTGTAGGTAATGCTTTAAATTGTACAGATTCGGTAACGCCCATGTACTCACCACGCAAGTTGTAAAAAGCAGTCATTTTAGTATCATCAAGAATGAAATGAGCTTTTTGGAATGTTGAAGTAACTTCCCAAACTACGTTTTTAGCGCCAACAAAATCAGCGGTGAATTTTGCTTCGGCAGTGTAAGATACCGTTGCAGTTGTTTTATCTTCAGATTTAGTAACACTGTTAGCAGCAAAAACGTTAGCAGTGAACAGAGCAGCAGTTGCGATTGTTAAAAATATCTTTTTCATGGTGTTTTTAATTTTTAATTTACATAACAAATGTACGGCTGTATTGATAATATTCATAATTATGGTTAATTTTTATGAATATTTAACAATTTAACCTTCTTTAAAATCAAAATTTGAAAATATCGGCCTGCACTTAGTGTATTTTTTACAATATCTCAATAAAATATAGATACGCTTATTGTAAAAAGTACACTAAGGAGGGCCGAGATATAAAAAGCCGATCTTTGTGACATTTTACTGACAAATAACGATAATTTGGGCCTATTTTAGCCATTATTGGCAAAACCGGGATACAAAGTCATGCCGCCATCCATAAAAATTGTAGTACCTGTGATGTAATCTGCATCATCAGAAGCCAGCCAGGCAGCCAGTTTACCAATATCCTCGGGCTTTCCAATGCGATTATATGGTATCAACGTAAGGAGTTTCTCCAAAGCCTCTGGTGTTTCCCAGGCAGCCTTATTTATAGGCGTTTGTATGGCGCCCGGGCCTATACTCACAACCCTTATTTTATGCGGGGCAAGTTCCTGCGCAATGCTTTTCATAAACATGTTAATACCGCCTTTACTGGCTGCATAATTTACATGCCCCGCCCATGGGATAACTTCATGCACGCTGCTCATGCAAATGATCTTACCGGCCGCGCGGCTAACGCCCTCAACCACTCCCCTTTTAATAAATTCTTTTGCTGCTTCGCGCGAGCATAAAAACTGCCCGGTTAAGTTAATGCTGATAACGGTGTTCCATTGGTCGAGCGTCATATCAACAAAGCTGGCATCTTTTTGCAGGCCTGCATTGTTCACCAATATATCAATAGTGCCATAGGTATCTATTAATTTAGCAAACATAGCCTGCACTTCATTTTCCTTACTCACATCTGCCTGGTGCGCAAATGCTTCGCCCCCGGCGGCTTTAATATCTTTTACGGTTTGGTCGGCTGCCTCATGGTTGTGGGCAAAGTTTACCAGTACCTTTGCGCCTGCTGTGGCCAGGGCAATAGCAACACCCTTACCAATACCGCTATCGCCGCCGGTTACCAGCGCAACCTGTCCTTTAAGTTTTTGTGATTCCATTATTATAAAGAAGTTGATTTATATGGAGAAATGCCAAATAACCAATATGGTTTTAAACCATACTGCTTTTTATACAAAACAGACAAACCAACTGGTACATGCTGTTATTTAAAAGCCTGCTTTAATCTGTCAAAAAAAGATTCTATACCGATGAGCACTTCTCCGTTTTTAAGCTTTACAGGGTAGCTCTCCACATAATCATTCTGGCCGGGGCTGCCCTTACCTGTTTTGATATCGTAGGAGAAGCGGTGATACGGGCATACCAGTTTACTGTCTTTACACCACCCTTTGCTCAGGTCTTCGCCCGCATGCGGGCAAGTTGCACCAAGGGCAAAAAGCTTATTATCATAATTTACCAAACAAATGCTTTTACCGCCAAGTGTTAGTTTTTTTATAAACGGTGTATTTGTTGGTTCAATGCCGCTTACAGGGTACCATTTCATTTTAATGCAGATGTTTATATAGCAGCAAAACTAATGAACAGATCACGCATTTTCGTCTCCGCAGCAAACACTTCAGAAATCTATCTTCAGGTTCATCAGGGTTGGGTTTTTCATAACCTCATCCATACTGGTTACCAGGGTAACACGATGCCTGTCGGCAGATACTATAGCTTTAGGGTTGTTTATTTTTTTTATCGGTTTGGCAAAATTCAGTACTACCTTGTAAGGCATATCAATCAGCATGGCCTTAGCCATCGCAAATTTAGCGCCCACCTTTTTTAAGAAAACGTTAAACTTATCTCTATCTATTATGCGATAAAATTTGTGAGGGGTTATCTCATAGTTATAATAGCTTTGCCCGTTTATAAGCGGCTGGGCATCAAATCCCTTTACCTGCTTGTTTTGCGTAACGGTACCCAGCTGGCTGTTCATGGAGATATTGTTGAGATGCTCCAGGTAGTATTGAAGGTCGGCGGCGCTTTTTGCCTCGTGTTTTATACTCACCTTCATAATGTTATTCTTCAGGTCCATCTTAACTGCCAGGTCGCTGCCCTGAGCCATTTTAATTTCCTCGGCATTCATTTTATTGGCAATGCTATCTGGTACAGCGTTAAAAAAGTTGAGCGTGGTATCTTTTACCAAGCTGAATTGCGGGGTTTCTTTAACCGAATCGGTCATAAGGTTCATTAAAACCGAAACGGCTTTGCCCATATCAAAGCCGTAAACTACGTTGCAGGCGCCATCGGCCTTAAAATCGTAACGTTCTTCAATATCTACGCAGGAGCTAAAGCACAGCAAAAAGAAGAACATAAAAGGAATGTATAATTTCTTCATAGGCCTAAGTGCTAACAGTTTGAGGTTTAAGCTATAAAGCTAACACCTAATTATCATATATAAAAATAATGCTACCTATTATGTGTAATTAAAATGGGTGTTGTATCTGGCTCACAATCACCGCAATCTCACCTTTTACCTTTAGGCTTTAACCTTTCATATCAATAGCTTACCTTTGCACCCTTTAATTATGGCACACCAGGTTCCGGAAGATGGCACACTGCTTCCTTTAATGGAAGAGTTTTATACGATACAGGGAGAAGGATACAATACAGGTAAGGCGGCTTATTTTATCCGCCTTGGCGGCTGCGATGTGGGCTGCCACTGGTGCGACGTTAAGGAAAGCTGGGATGCCGAGCTCCACCCCCTTACCGTTGCCGATACTATTGTTACCAATGCAAGCCAACACCCTTCAAAGGCAGTGGTGGTTACCGGCGGTGAGCCGTTGATCTATAACCTGGATTACCTTACCGGCAACCTGCATAAGGCCGGCATTAAAACATTTATTGAAACATCCGGTGCCTACCCGCTCTCGGGCGATTGGGACTGGATCTGCCTCTCCCCTAAAAAATTCAAAGCACCTATGCAAAATGTTGCGGATGCGGCGCATGAGTTAAAGGTGATCATCTTCAATAAATCCGACTTTGCTTTTGCAGAGCATCACGCTAAACTGGTGAGCCCCGATTGTAAGTTATACCTGCAGCCCGAGTGGTCTAAATCTAAAGAAATGATACCGCTTATTGTGGAGTATGTGATGAATAACCCGCAGTGGGAGGTTTCTCTTCAAACGCATAAATATTTAAATATCCCTTAACTTAATTATTGTAACTTAGTATATTGATTAACGTATCAGTAACCCGATGCGCAAAATACTACTGTTATTAATTCTGCTTTTACCCGTTTGTGCAATTGCGCAGCAAAGGCGCTATTCTACTGAAAACAAGGAGGCTATAAAGAATTTTGCCCTTGCAAGCCAAAGCATTGACGAGCATTTGTATGATGATGCCATAATGTTGCTGGAGAAAGCCATTAAGGCAGATGATAAATTTCTTGAAGCCCAGGCTGTTATTGGAGATCTGCTGCGGATGAAACGCCTGCATAAAGCTGCTATAGAACACTATCTTAAAGTTGTAGCACTCTCCCCTGACTATAACCGCTCTATTTATTTAAAGCTTGGCGATTCGGAAATTACCGAAGCACAGTATTCCGCTGCCCAAAAGCACCTGCAAACATATATTACCTACCCAAACCTGCTCCCTAAGGATAACGCTTTCGCCCGGAAAATGCTGCGCGATTGTGAATTTAGCCAGCAGGCATTACTGCGCCCGGTGCCTTTTAAACCAATTAATATGGGCGCCGAAATTAATACCGCCGAAGATGAATACCTGCCCGTTGCTACTGCCGACGAAAGCACGCTAATATTTACCCGCAAAATAAACAACAACGAAGATTTTTATAAAAGCGATAAATTGAAGAACGGTAAATGGAATAACGCCGTTTATCTGAGTAATGAAATCAACACACCTGCGTATAATGAAGGGGCGCAATCTATCTCTCAGGATGGCAAATACCTTTTTTTTACCGGCTGTAACCGCCCTGACGGGCTGGGCCGCTGCGATATCTACATCTCGCAAAAAAAAGGCGACGACTGGGGTAAACCGTTTAGCCTGAGTGCCCCGTTAAATACCACCGGCTGGGAAGCCCAGCCATCCATCAGCGCGGATGGCCGCACGCTTTATTTTGTAAGCAACCGCAAAGGTGGCTACGGCGGGTACGATATCTGGAAATCGCAACTAACGGAAAATGGCTGGGGAGAGCCCGTGAATATGGGCCCCAATATTAATACCGAATACGACGAACAATCGCCGTTTATCCACCCGGATAACAGCACCTTTTATTTTTGCAGCAACGGCTGGCCGGGCATGGGTAATAAAGACTTATTTATAAGCAGGCTGGATAAGGACGGCAACTGGCAAAAGCCGGAGAACCTTGGCTCGCCCATCAACTCCAGCGGCGACGAAAACGGGCTAACGCTAACGGCAAATGGCGCATACGCTTTTTTTTCATCCAACAATTTAAAAGGGTTTGGCGGATATGATATTTATACGTTTGAGCTGCCATTGAACCTGAGGCCTAACATTGTTACCTATGTAAAGGGGGATGTTAAAGATATTAAGACCAAGCAGCCTTTAGAAGCTATTGTAGAGATCATCGAATTGCAAAAGAACATACCGGTTTACCAGGATTTCAGTTCCGAAGATCGCGGCGAATTTTTAGCCACGCTGGCTGCAGGCAAAAACTACGCGCTAAACATCTCCAAAGAGGGGTACCTTTTTTATTCTGATAACTTTTCGTTAGTTGGGCATGCCGCTAAAACATCGTTCAATATTTCGGTACTGCTCTCTCCTATTGAGGTTGGTAATAAGGTGATATTGAAGAATATATTTTTTGATACCAATAAGTACGATATCAAATCAGAATCAAAGGCTGAGCTGCAAAAGCTGATAGAGTTTTTAACGCTAAATAAAACAGTGCGAATAGAAGTATCGGGATATACAGATGATATTGGCAATGATGCAGCTAACCAGCTCCTTTCGGAGAACCGTGCTAAATCGGTATATCAATACCTTGTAGCAAGCGGTGTAAACGCGGCACGGCTGGTATATAAAGGCTATGGCAAAACCGAACCGATAGCGCCAAACACATCAGATGAGAATCGCAGCAAAAACCGCCGCACGGAGTTTAAAATAATAGCGAAATAAGCAGAGAACTTAAAGTGGAAAGCTTGGAACATCAACAAAAAATAACTAAAGCATAAAAAAGTCCAAAGCTGAATATTCAACTTTGGACTTTTTACTTAATACTTTTTACTTCCTTTTAATTCCCTACTTCCGACATGAATTTGATGCGCATCAGCTGCAGTTCTTCGCGGGTGTAATCATCCGCGCCAAGCTCAACAAGGGCATGGTCTATAGAGTCGATCTCGGCAGTTTTAAAGTAATCGTAAACTTCTTCCTGTTTATCCTCATCAATCACCTCGTCTATGTAATAGTTAAGATTTAGTTTGGTACCGGAGTTTACTATAGTTTCTACTTCTTTCAGGATCTCCTCGTAGGTTAATCCTTTAGAAGCAGCAATATCATCTAAGTTTAAGTGGCGGTCGATATTCTGGATTATGAACACCTTTAAGGCCGATTTATTAGCTGCGCTTTTGATCACCATATCAACCGGGCGGTCGATATCGTTATCCTCAACGTATTTTTTTATAAGATCTATAAACGGCGCGCCAAATTTAAGCGCCTTGCCAGCGCCCACACCCGAAATTTGTTTCAGTTCTTCAACATTCACCGGGTAGTGCGTACACATTTCTTCCAATGATGGATCCTGGAAGATCACAAACGGAGGTAGGCCTTTTTGCTTAGCCAATTTTTTACGCAGATCTTTAAGCATCTGTAGCAGCTCGGCATCTAATGTACCGCCGCCACTTTTTGGTCCGTCTTCAGCCTCATCATCATCCGTAGGGCCCATTTCCCTGTTCAGAATAAAGCGGATGCTATATGGGTTCTCTATGAATGAGTTGCCTGTTTTAGTTAAGTGCAGTAAACCGTACTGATCAATATCCTTAGAAAGGAAATTATTTAGTAATGCCTGGCGCATCAGCGAGTTCCATAGGTTTTCACCTGCTTCTATACCCGAGCCAAAATAATCTTCCAGTTTATCATGTTCGTAATTCTTAACCTGTGCATCATCCTTACCCATCAGGATATTGATGATATGGCAATCGTCGAACTTTTCGCCTATCATCTTGATCAGACTTAACGCCCTGTGGAGGTGCTCTTCACCATCAAAATGAGTTTTTGGCGCACTGCAATTATCACACATACAGTTGCAGCCTGCTTCATTAAAGTTTTCGCCAAAATAATGTAGCAATTGTTTACGTCGACATACCGATGATTCGGCATAATCAATAACCTCTTTCAGTATCTGGGTGCCTATTTCACGTTCGGCAACAGGCTTATCCTTCATAAACTTTTGCAGTTTATCAATATCCTTACCCGAGTAGAAAGCTACGCAAACACCTTCACCGCCATCACGGCCGGCACGGCCGGTTTCCTGGTAGTACCCCTCCATGCTTTTAGGCATATCGTGGTGAATTACATAACGAACATCCGGCTTATCTATACCCATCCCGAAGGCGATTGTAGCCACAATAACATCTACATCCTCCATCAGGAATTTATCTTGTGTATCAGCGCGAACCTTAGGGTCTAAACCTGCGTGGTATGGTAATGCTTTTACACCGTTAAGGTTCAGGGCCTCGGCAACTTCTTCAACTTTTTTACGGCTGAGGCAATAAATAATACCCGATTTCCCCTGGTTTTGCTTTACAAACTTTACAATTTCTTTTATAGCGGTGCGCTTGGCACGTACTTCGTAAAATAAGTTAGAACGGTTAAAGGATGATTTGTAAACCGTTGCGTTGTTCATTTGCAGGTTCTTTTGAATATCCTGCTGAACTTTTGGTGTTGCGGTAGCGGTTAAGGCAATAATTGGGATGTCATCGCCAATATTACTGATCACCTGGCGTATCTTACGGTATTCCGGGCGGAAATCATGGCCCCACTCCGAAATACAATGGGCTTCATCCACGGCAACAAATGATACCTGGTTGAGCCTTAAAAAATCTACGTTCTCTTGCTTGGTCAATGATTCGGGGGCAACGTAAAGCAGCTTGGTTTTGCCGCTTAAAACATCGTCCTTAACCTTTAAAATATCGGCCTTGGTTAGTGAAGAATTCAAAAAGTGCGCTATGCTGTCAGATCCGCCGAAAGCTCTAAGTTGATCTACCTGGTTTTTCATCAGGGCGATAAGCGGGGAAATCACAATCGCTGTGCCCTCGCTCATAAGTGCAGGGAGTTGATAACACATGGATTTACCACCACCGGTAGGCATAATCACAAATGTATCGTTACCTGCTAAAATATTAGTTATTATCGCTTCCTGCTCACCTTTAAAGTTATCAAATCCGAAGAAATTCTGCAGATTATCAAAAAGCGACTTTTTCGTTTCTATCATTATTTACTTGTACGTTTTAAAAATATGGTTCAAAATAACAAAAATTTATAAATAAACGGTAGGTTTGGTTAAAAATTTTATACAAAAATGATTATTCTCTTAAAAACAATTTGTAGCAAATTTTATTTAAACATGTGTAATTTTCGTGCAGAAATATTTAGTTCTATTTAGTACTAAATTTACAAATTATTGTACACATTTAGCATGTTGTTACCAAATTAAAAATTCTTTATACCAAACATGAATAAAAACTACTACGCCATCATTATGGCAGGCGGAATTGGCAGCCGGTTTTGGCCAATCAGCAGAACATCGCATCCTAAACAATTTATTGATATACTGGGCACGGGCAAAACCCTCATCCAGAATACCTATGAACGTTTCTTGAAAGTTTGCCCAAAAGAAAATATTTATGTTGTAACAAATGAGAATTATACCGGGTTAGTAAAAGAACAATTACCGGATATGGCGGATAACCAGATCCTGACCGAACCCGTGATGCGTAATACGGCACCATGCGTAGCTTACGGCTGTTTTAAGATAGAAAGTATGAACCCGGATGCGGCCATCGTTGTGGCCCCGTCTGATCACCTGATACTGGATGAAGCGGCTTTTATCACTGCTATTGAAAAATCACTGGTAACCGCAACAGAAAAGGACTGCCTAGTAACGCTTGGTATTAAACCATCCCGCCCGGATACCGGTTACGGATACATCCAATACTCAGAACAAGTTATTAACGAGGAGTTTCACAAGGTGAAAACTTTTACCGAGAAACCAACGCTTGATATAGCCAAAACATTTATCCAAAGCGGCGATTTCCTATGGAACGCAGGTATCTTTGTATGGTCGGCCAAGGCAATTGTTGCCGCCTTTGATAGCCACCTGCCCGAAATGCACGAGATATTTGCCGAAGCACGTTCGGTTTACAATACCGATGAAGAGAAAACATTTGTACACAAGATCTACCAGCGCTGTATCAATATCTCTATCGATTACGGTATTATGGAAAAGGCTTCTAACGTTTATGTACTGCCATCAGAGTTTGGCTGGAGCGATCTGGGGACTTGGGCATCTATCTATCAGCTGGCCGATAAAGATTACGTAGGCAACGCCGTTATCCCTTCTGATAAGGTGATTATGTACGATAGCAGCAACTGTATGGTTAATGTACCCGGAGAGAAGCTGGTGATACTGCAGGGCCTGCATGATTTTATTGTGGTAGAATCTAATAACTCCCTACTGATCTGCCCGCGCGACCAGGAGCAGAACATCAAACAGGTTGTAAATGATGTGAAAAGTAAATTTGGTACCAAGTATATTTAAGTTGGTAGCTGTGCAGATGATAGATTTCAGATGTGTAGATAACTAAATATAATATAAAAAAATCCCGGTTATCTCGACCGGGATTTTTTTCATCTGCACATTTGCAATTATTTTGTTAACATCCGTTGCCTTATTGCTTCATACAATATAACTCCTGTAGATACCGATACATTTAAGGATTCTATTTCACCGAACATGGGGATCTTGGCCAGGTGGTCGGAGATGCGGATGATCTCGTTACGGATACCATCTTCTTCGGAACCCATAATAATGGCTGTGGGCGCGGTATAATCAGGCGTGTAAATATCATCTGAAGTTTTTTCGGTGCAGCTAACCAGTTGCAAGCCCGATTCCTGTAAAAACTTAACAGTCTGCATGAAATTATCGTGGCGACATACCGGAATTTTGTAAAGTGCTCCTGCCGATGTTTTAATAGCATCGGGATTTATCTGGGCCGATCCTTTAGCCGGGATTACAATGGCATGCACTCCGGCACATTCAGCAGTACGGGCAATGGCACCCATGTTGCGTACATCAGTAATGCTGTCTAATACTAATATCAGCGGCACATTCCCCCTTTCAAATACATCCTGTACAATATTCTCAACCTTTTGATACGTTATCGGTGAGATAAAGGCAATGGCCCCCTGGTGGTTCTTCATGGTGATGCGGTTGAGCTTTTCTACCGGCACCTGCTGGCCGGTTATCTGGTGCTCGTTCATTACGTCGCGCAGTTCGTTAAGCAAGCCGCCGCCCAAGCCGCGTTGCAGGTATAAAGCCTCAATTTCTTTTCCGGCCAGTATGGCTTCAATCACCGCTCTTATCCCAAAAACCATCTGGTTTCCTTCGCGTACAGGCTTAGCATTATATGTCATTTTCTGTTGTTGTAAAGGCGCAAAAGTAGTTATATTAAGTGGTTTCTGCATACATTAAGCCAGTAATGGGTGTAATTGTGCCGTGGTTATTAACAATTGCAAACTTTATTAACAGGCCATGGCTGATAGATACTTACAGCGTTATTAACACGTTTTAAACATCGGGTGTTAATTACTACCCTTAAAATTTATATCTCTGATTGCGTTTAAGTTATCAACACCGTACACTATGTTAGCTTTAAAGCGGCAGATGCGTGTATATTTTGTATATTTTTGTTCGTCATGAGTTTTGAGAACGATCACACTAATAATAAAACAAATTACGACCGTAAGAGCAGGTTTTCTAATCCCACTTCAAATGGCCTTTTAGGCAAGTTACCACCACAGGCGCTCGATCTGGAAGAAGCTGTACTGGGCGCGCTAATGCTTGAAAAAGATGCCTTATCATCAGTAATTGATGTACTTAAACCAGAAGTATTTTACGAAACACGCCACCAGAAAATATTCAGCGCTATCAGCGTATTGTTTGAGAAAACATCACCAGTAGATATCCTTACCGTTACCGCACAGCTGCGCCAAACCGGTGAGTTGGAAATGATCGGCGGTGCTTACTACATTACTGAGTTAACTAACCGTGTAGCCTCGGCCGCAAACATCGAATACCACGCCAGGATCATTATTCAAAAGTATATTCAGCGCGAGCTTATCCGCATCTCTACTGAAATTGTAAGCAGTGCTTACGAAGATACCAGTGACGTATTTGATCTATTAGACAAGGCTGAAAAAAACCTTTTTGAGATAGCCCAGAACAACCTGCGCCGCGATTCGCGCAAGATGGACGACTTAATGCACGAAGCGCTTAAAGAAATTGAAGCGCTCAAAGATAAAAAGGACGGATTAACCGGTGTTGCATCCGGCTTTACCGATCTGGACAGGATGACTTCCGGTTGGCAGAAATCCGACCTGGTGATCATAGCAGCTCGCCCTGCGATGGGTAAAACGGCATTTGTACTTACTTGTGCACGTAATGCGGCGGTAGACTTTAATAAGCCGGTAGTTGTGTTCTCGCTGGAGATGTCCTCAGTTCAGTTGGTTAACCGTTTAATATCCGGAGAAACCGAAATTGAACAGGAAAAGATCCGTAAAGGGACTTTAGAGGAATGGGAATGGCAGCAGATCCACTCTAAAATTGGCCGCTTAGAAGCAGCCCCTTTAATTATTGATGATACACCATCTTTAAATATATTTGAGTTTAGGGCTAAATGCCGCCGTTTAAAATCGCAGCATGATATCCAGCTGATCATCATCGATTACCTGCAGCTGATGCAGGGTAAAGCTGACGGTAAAGGCGGCGGTAACCGTGAGCAGGAAATTGGTAGTATTTCCCGCGCGTTAAAAACGGTTGCAAAAGAATTAGAAGTACCGGTAATTGCCTTATCGCAGTTAAGCCGTGCTGTAGAAAGCAGGCCGGGCGGTAACAAAAGGCCAATGCTATCAGATTTACGTGAATCTGGCTCTATTGAGCAGGATGCGGATATGGTACTATTCCTTTACCGCCCCGAGTATTACGGACTGGAAGTAGATGAAGACAACAACCCAACCCAGGGTGTGGGCGAGGTAATTATAGCCAAGCACCGTAACGGTGAAACCGGCCGCGTAAGGTTGAAATTCGTTGGTAAATATGTGAAATTTACCGACCTGGAAACTAATATGGATGGCTTCCCAGCTGCAGGTGCAAGTCCGTTTGCGGGTTTAAACCCTTCACAGGATTTTGATAAGCAAAGTAACTTTATCATTCGCCCGTCGAGGATGGATGATATAGATGATGAGCCACCGTTTTAGGCCCCCTCCGCCCCCTGAAGGGTAACCCTTTGATTAACAGCATACATTAGCGATAAATAAAAAATGTCCGGTTTAAAACCGGACATTTTTTATTTAAGCGTTTCAAAGGTCCTCCTTCAGAGGCGGAGGGGCTTCCACTACAACCCTAATCCCAGCGCAATCCCTATCACAATAATAATGGGTGCTTTAATTTTTGTGTATCGAAGTAAAACAAATGTGGCTATCATTAACCCATATGCCAGTAAATTAACCCCAAAGGGTTTTACCAGCAATATTAAAGCGGTAGTCATAAAGCCAACGGCAACGGCATTAATACCGCTTAATGAGTTTTTTATGCGGGTGATCTTTTTAAGGTCGTTCCAAAAAGGGACGATGAACAGGATGAGAATTAATCCCGGCAGGTTAATACCAATTACTGCCACCAGGCTGCCGACAATTTGGCCCACTACTCCGTAACCCTTCTCGCCCATGGCTATACCACCAACAAATGAAGTGAAGGAAAACGTTGGGCCGGGCAGGGCCTGCTGTAATGCATATCCCATAAGAAATTCCGAATTTGTAAGGTAATGCTTCAGTTCCACAAACTCGGTGTACATCAGTGGTACCAGTACCTGGCCTCCGCCAAAAATCAGGATACCGTTGCGGTAAAAATTCTCGAATAAACGGATAGGTAAACTAAATGGTGATGTACGGTTAATAACCGAACCCAATGCCGCAAAAAACAGCAGGATTCCGATAAAGTACGCTACTTTATTCGGGTTAACATTGCTAAAGAGTTTTACACGTAACTCATTCTCCTGCTGCTGGGTTTCCAAGGCAGATGAGATGATCCCCCCTAACAAGATCAGAATAGGGAAAGCATAAGGATTTTGTAAAATAAGCGTAGCTATCAGCGACCCTACCGCAAGCATCATGGTAACTTTTGTACGCAGAAACTTAGTAGCAAAGGTATAAGTAGCATAACCAACAATACCAATGGCCATGGGCTGCACAAAACGAAGGATAGCGTTAAACTTATCCTTATCGGCAAACATTTTGTAACTGATAGCCGCCGTGCACATAATAGCCGCCGATGGCAAGATCCATATCAAAAAGGTAAGAATGGCAAGGCGCATCCCTCCTACCTTCCAGGCAATTCCAACTAAAGTTTGGGTAGATGAAGGGCCAGGCATTATCTGCGATAATGCGTTCAATTCCATCAGTTCCTCCTCGGTAACGTAACGGCGCTTTTCTACAAACTCACGAAGCAAAACCGCTATGTGCGCCTGCGGGCCGCCAAATGCAGTAAAGGTATAAAGGGTAACATCCCTGATGAATAAAAGCTGCCTGCCTTTCAAGTGCTTAGCGGTTAATAATCGTCATCATCGTCATCGTCGAAACCTTTAAGGTTGTTATAAACGCCCTGCAGTTCGGATAGTGCGTGCATATCCCGTTTGGCCCGGGTAATGGCAATGCCTTTTTCGTAAGTACTTATGGCATCGTCTTTACGGCCCAGAGCTTCGTATAATTTACCCAAGTGATAATAGGTACCCGTGTAATTGGGGTGGTTGTTCACCAGGTCCTCGTAGTAGCTCAGGGCTTTCTCTGTATCGTTAAGTCGCAGATACTCTGTGGCCAGCGCGTATTTCAAAAATTCGTCTTCGGGTTCATTCTGTATAAAAGCCAACAGCTTATCTAATCTGCTTATCTCCATTTTAAACTCTCTCTTTTTTAACTAAATTTGCATCACCATTACAAAACAAAACCTGTGAATTATAACCAATTATAATGATGAAAATACTGGTATGTATCAGCAATGTTCCGGATACCACTACAAAAATAACCTTTACAGATAACAACACCCAATTTAATACAAATGGCGTTCAGTTTATCTTAAACCCTTACGACGAGATTGCCCTTGCCCGCGCTATTGAACTAACCGATGGCGGCAAAGGCACCGTTACCGTTATTAACGTTGGCGAACCGGCTACCGATGCCACCATCCGCAAGGCATTGGCTATTGGCGCTACAGATGCCGTGCGCATAAACGCTAAACCACTTGATGCCTGGTACGTTGCTTACCAGGTTGCTGAGTATGTAAAGTCTAACCCTTTTGACCTGATACTAACCGGCCGCGAATCTATCGATTATAATGGCTCTAAAGTAGCCGGCATGCTTGGCGAACTATTAGATCTCCCATCGGTTTCCATCATCAAAAAGCTGGATGCTACCGATACTGAAGCAACTGTTGAGCGTGAGATTGAAGGCGGCAAAGAAGTATTAACTATCCCCTTCCCCTTTGTTGCCGGTTGCGCCGAAGGTGTTGCCGAGCCAAAGATTCCCAACATGCGTGGTATCATGAGCGCACGCACCAAACCGCTTACCGTGGTTGAGCCCGCAGAGGTAAAAACCTTTTCGGAGATCGTCAGTTATGAAACTCCGGCCCCGCGCGGGCAGGTAAAACTTGTTGGCGCAGACGATCCGGCGCAACTTGTTGAACTGCTGCATACGCAGGCTAGGGTTATCTAATCAATTTAATTTTACAAACACGACTATCAATTCCATTATATGTCAGTTTTAATATATGCGGAAAATGCCGGCGGCAAATTCAAAAAATCAACTTTTGAAGCTGTAAGCTACGCTAAGGCAATTGCCGCTTTAACAAATACCAACCTAATTGCTATTTCCATCGGCGATGTTGCTGCCGATGACCTGGCCGCTTTAGGAAAATACGGCGCCGAAAAAGTGCTGAATGTTAGCAACGATAAATTAAAGAACTTTGTAAACCAGGCCTACGCCTCGGTAATTGCCGAAGCTGCGAAAGCCCAGGGTGCGGATATAGTAGTGCTGTCAAATTCTTTCAGCGGGCGTGGGTTAGCGCCACGTTTGGGGGTTAAGCTACAAGCAGGTGTGGCAGATGGTGCAGTTGCTTTACCAGAAATTGAAGGTGGTAAGTTCACCGTTAAAAAAACGGCTTTCAGCGGTAAAGCGTTTGCGGTGGTTGAACTTACATCGGCCAATAAAGTTATTGCCCTTACCCCCAACTCCTACAAGGTTGTTGAAGGTGGTGCCCCGGCGCAGGTTGAAGGCTTTATGGTAGAAACCAAAGAAAGTGACTTTAAAGCGATGATCAAGGATATCGTTCGCTCTACAGATAAGGTATCTTTGCCGGATGCGGAGATCGTAGTATCTGCCGGCCGTGGCATGAAAGGCCCGGAGAACTGGGGCATGATAGAAGAACTGGCCGAGCTGCTTGGCGCAGCAACAGCCTGCTCTAAACCGGTATCTGATGCCGGATGGCGCCCGCATAGTGAACACGTTGGCCAAACAGGCATAGCTGTCAGTCCAAATTTGTATATTGCAATAGGAATTTCTGGCGCTATACAGCACCTTGCTGGTATAAGTTCATCTAAAGTTATTGTTGTGATCAACAAAGATGCCGAAGCGCCGTTCTTTAAGGTAGCCGATTACGGTATTGTTGGCGACGCGTTTGAAGTACTGCCAAAATTAATTGCTGCGGTAAAAGAATATAAAGCTACGGCTTAAAACTATTTGTTGTGATGGGTAATGATATGAAAAAAATTAAGCTGGATATTGTGGGCTTATCCTACAGCCAAACACAATCCGGCGCGTATGCACTGGTTTTGGGCGAAGTGAGCGGCCGCCGCAGGTTACCTATCATTATAGGAAGTTTTGAGGCCCAGGCCATTGCTATAGAAATAGAGAAAATGACCCCGAGCCGCCCCCTTACGCACGATCTGTTTAAAAGTTTGGGCCAGGCATTCAATATATCGGTACAGGAAATTGTTATTTATAACCTGGTAGACGGCATTTTTTACTCCAAGCTTATTTGCTTCGACGGTAAGAAAACGGTGGAGATAGATGCGCGTACCTCTGATGCCATTGCAGTATCGGTAAGGTTCGACTGCCCTATTTATACGTATGAATTTATCTTGTCAACAGCAGGTATTGTGATAGAAGGTAACGATTTTGTGTATCTTGAGAATATTAACGAAACACAGGAGGAAAAAACACCTTCTACCCCATCGGGTTCGTTTACATCGTTAAGCGAAGATGAGCTGAAAACACGCCTGCAACAGGCACTAGCAGATGAAGCCTACGAAAAAGCAGCCAAAATACGCGATGAGCTAACCAAGCGAAAATCATCCTGATAAAAAGCAAATTTTACAATTGTAGTGGCCGGAACAGGCTTTTATTCTGGCTGCTACTAATTCAATGCGTTATTGTTTCCCAATTTGGCATTATTTCAGTACTTTCCCCTTTTAATTTATTAACTATTAATTGTTTTAAACCGGTTGGTGTATGAATATTAAGTTTCGCTTAATACTGATGAATTTTATGCAGTTTTTTATATGGGGAGCCTGGCTGCTTACCATAGGTGCATACTGGTTTCAAAATAAACAATGGTCGGGCGCGCAGTTTGGCGCTATATTCTCTACTATGGGTATCGCGTCTATCTTTATGCCAACCATTACCGGCATCATTGCAGACAGGTTCATCAATGCCGAAAAACTTTACGGCATTATGCATATCCTTGGGGCTGCAACGCTGTTCTCGCTTCCCCTTGTACAAGACCCTAATACTTTCTTTTGGGTGATACTGCTTAACATGATGTTTTACATGCCTACGCTTTCTCTATCTATTACGGTAGCGTATTCGGCATTAAAAAATCAGAACATCGATGTTGTCAAAGAATACCCGCCAATCCGCACCTGGGGAACAGTTGGTTTCATTGTTGCCTTGTGGGCAGTAAGCTTAACCCATAACGAAACCTCGGCTAATCAATTTTATATTGCATCGGGTGTATCATTGTTATTAGGTATTTATTCATTCACGCTTCCAAAATGCAGGCCGTTTGCTGTGAAAACCGGCAATAAAACTTTCGCTAATTTGTTGGGATTAAACGCTTTCGCATTGTTTAAATCACCTAAGTTTGCTATATTCTTTATTTTCTCTTTGCTTTTAGGTGCAGCTTTGCAATTAACTAATGCCTACGGCGATACTTATATTCATGATTTTGCCAAAGTTCCGGCGTATCAGGATACTATAGCGGTGAAATATCCGGCTATCATCATGTCGATATCGCAGATCTCGGAGACGCTGTTTATTCTTGCCATCCCTTTCTTCCTGCGTAAGTTTGGTATTAAGTATGTAATGCTGTTCAGTATGCTGGCCTGGGTATTACGTTTTGGCTTATTTGCTTTCGGCGACCCGGCTGGCGGATTATGGATGATCATCCTATCGTGCATAGTTTACGGCATGGCTTTCGATTTCTTTAATATTTCAGGTTCTTTATTTGTGGAAACGCAGGCCGCTCCGGAGATACGTGGAAGTGCACAAGGCATGTTTATGATGATGGTAAATGGTTTTGGTGCATTCTTTGGCAGCCGGGTAAGTGGATTTATCATAGATAAGTATTTTACCCATGCCGATCAGACTAAAGACTGGCACGGCATCTGGCTCACCTTTGCCGCATATGCTTTGGTTATTGCCGTGGTGTTTCCGTTTGTATTCAGATATAAGCACAATGCAGCGCTTAAACATGCTATAGAACATGCTTAATTTGATAAAAGACATTAAGATTAAGGACAAAAGATAATTGAAATAACCGCCTAACCAATCCTATCTAACATACCCAATGAAAAAGCATTACCGGCACGAGAACGATTGCCTTAATTGCGGAACCATATTAGAAGGTAAGTTTTGCCACAACTGCGGGCAGGAAAACCTGGAGATGAAGGAAAGCTTTGGCCATATGGTAACCCATGCGGTAAGTGATTATTTCCATTTCGATGATCAGTTTTTTTCTACGCTGAAACCATTATTTTTTAGTCCGGGTAAACTCACCAACGAGTACCTGCTGGGCAGGCGGGCACATTACCTGCACCCGGTTAAGATGTATATTTTTATCAGTTTGATATTTTTTGTACTGGCATTTCGCGGTGGTAAACATAACCCTATACAAGTAAATTCTGGTGGCGGTAAACATTCAAAAACCGAACAAAAGCAAATAGCTGATAGCACCCGAAAATCTATTAATGACGGGATCAATAGTAATGAGGATCTCAGCGCCAACCAGAAAAAAGCATTAGCAGATAAAATAACAGCCTACTTACCTGATGCTGCCTCCAAAGAGATGCAAGCCAACATCAAAAAAGATTCTGTTAAAAAAGCCGAAGCCAAAAACAACGAAAGCGAAGAAAGCGATTTCAATATCCTTACAAGCGACGAAAAAGGTAAGAATTACGAGGAATATTTAGCCGCTCAAAAGAAACTACCGGCTAATAAACAGGATGGTATTATTGAGAAGTATATCATCAAAAAAAGCTTCGATTGGAAGAACCAGGGTAAAAGTGCACAGGAGATCTTTTACGAAGGCTTTAAGCTTAATGTGCCTAAGATGATGTTTATCCTGTTACCACTTTTTGCGTTAATATTGTATGTGGCTTTCCGTAAGAACCGCAAATTTTATGTAGAGCATATTATTTACGCCATCCATCTGCATTGCTTTATCTTTTTGTTTCTCATCTGTACATTTTTATTAGAGATGATATTGCCTGCCGGTTTGCATAGTATTATGGATATCGTGGGGTTAATCACCACTATAGCTTTTATATGGTATGTTTATCGCTCTTTCCGGGTGGTGTATAACCGCAGCCGCTGGAGAACCGTAAGTAAAATGATAGGCGTATCATTTATGTATTTGCTGGCAACTATATTCTGCTTCTTTGTATTTATTGTAATAACGGCAGTAACGTCGGTTTAATTCAGGATATAGGTTAACCGTATAAGGATACACGAAGTATCGCGTCTCTACAATCATTCTTCTTAATTTTTTTTCAATTCCTTTTGCACAGCTTCTATGGCATTGGCTAAATAGGCCAGCGGTGCGTTCCAGTTAATGGCAATTTCGTTAGTGGCGTATGACCGGTCATCGTCAATAAAAGCTTCATCGGGCAATAATGAAGGTAGTTTTATACCATCCTGCATGCCCGGGTTCGGCCCTCCGGATAACATACCGGGCACAGGTTCAATTACCCCATCAGCAATTGACGGGCGGTGATGCGGATGCATGGGCGTTATGGTACCAAAACCGGTTACATAAGAATAGCCTGCAGCATTTCTTCCTAAAATATAATCGAGATTGGCCAGGGCAGCATCCAGGTACTTTGTTTTGTGTGAAAGTTTATACGCCTTTAACAATAACATGCCTTGGTTGGCTGCATTACTGCTGCTCCCCCAGTTAAAATTAGTTTTAGATTTGGTCATTACTGTTTGGTAGGCGTTAGCTTCTACACTATCCACAAAAATATCGGCTATAGTTATCAGCCGTTCTTTTGCCTGTGTTACCAAAGGATGGTTGGCCGCCTTGATGCCTGCATTTTGGGCAAGTGTATAATAACCCAACAGTTTTACCTGAGCCCATGAAGGTACCTGCGCACGTTCGTTTTGGGAGACTGTGATGCGGTTATAGTAATCCTCATTACCGGTGGTTACAAATAGTTCTGATGCCGCCCAGATCCACTCATCACTAACGTTCCTGTCGCCATAGGTGCCGGTTACAACCTCAGGCTTAAACTTTTGGTTCATGGCATTCTGATCATAAAGTACGTTTGGATTTTTAATAGCCCATTGCCATGCATATTCGGATGCTTTTAGGCAGGAATCTGCCAAACCCGGTAACTCTTTAGGAAACTGTTTAAATATGCGCGATGCCTGTGCCGTTACCGCTGCAAAATCAAGCGTGGCGGCTGTACCTTTCTGCACCAGGTATCGGGTAGAATCTGCCTTATCCGGCATAATCATCCCATCGAAACGCGGGTTGGTTAGCTTATGATATACACCCCCATCGTTCGGGTCCTGCATGGTAAGCATCCAGCGCAGGTTCCACAGAATCTCGTCGAGCACATCGGGTAACTGGTTGTTGCTTTCGGGGATATTCAGCTTAACAGTTTTCATGTACGCAGGAAAATCCTCATAAAGCGAAAGCAAGGTTGAGGTAGTTATTCCGCTGTTTACAGTGTATTTGTTATAGTCGCCCGCATCATACCAGCCACGTGGGGAAGAAATTACAGTACCCGCCGGGCGTTTATCATCCGCGGCCGATGGGTGGATCAATACCTTGGTATCCGGGTGCCCTGCCGGCCGGCTCCATTTGCCGGCATACTTTTCTCCCAGCGGTAGAGATGCGCGCATAAAGTAATAGGCTTTGATGCTGCCATTCGCAACAGCTTTGTGTACCGATGCTTTGATTTCGAAAGGGAAAGAGTAACCTACACCCGGTACCGTAAGTATATATTTACCCGGCTTTGTTAAAGCTGAGAAATTGGATATAGCGGTAAATTTACCTGAGAATGCGGGCTGCGCAGAACGTTTAAGATTACCATTAAATACATTCTTACTATCCACATTAACAACACTAAACTTGCCGGATACTTCGGCAGTAATTATTGCTACCTTTTCAGCCTCGGGATAAAAGCCAATCTGGTTTAAATGTATTTGGCCTGATAGCCCTTGAACATGCACCTGCGCACAAGCATTGTCGACAAAGGAAAATAATGTTATAAATAACGCTGCGGAAGTATTCAGGTATCTGTTGCGCATACTAAATGGTGTTGGATATAAAAACAGTAAATATAAGTGTACTATCCACAATAAGCATAATACAATCTTATCAAAGGCTGTTAAAGATTGCTGTAATTTATTATCCAACAAAAAAGGCCTGTGTAAACACAAGCTCTTCAATATTTTGCAGATGTAAGTTCTTACAAGAACGCGTATCCTAAAGATAAATTAAACAAACTTACACGTGTTTTAAAATTGGTAGAACCATCGTAGTAGGTTTGTTTGCTTAGGCCAAGTTCGTAACGCAAATCGATAGAGATGCGTTGGATATCGATACCTGCACCTGCTGTCCATGCAAAGTTAGAGTCTTTGTAATTTAAGCTGGTTGCGTTGCTGAATGCTGTACCAAAGTTTTTATCAATAGCAAACGACAATAGCGGACCTGTATAAAATCTGCCACCCAAACCAAACGCGCCAACCTTACCGCCAAACAGCAAAGGCACATCAATACTGGTAAATTTTGCCGGTACTGATGTAGAGGTACTTTGGTTAATATCTACATTTTTGCTGGTGATATAGATCTCCGGCTGAAAGTTGAAACCTAACGCGCCGAAACGGGCAAAGAAACCACCCAAATAACCTGCGCGGTTATCGCTGCTTAATGCACTTCCGCCTGATGAAAGGCTGGTTAAGTTAACCCCACCCTTAACCCCAAACTGAAACTTTGGTAATATTTGCGCCTGTGATGCAACTATAGTAGATAAACAAATAGCCGCTGTAAGTAATAATTTTCTCATTGTGATTATAATTTTAGAGTTAACAACCTTAATGGTTTTTTGTGTTTAAAGTTACCTTAAAAAACAGGAAGGTGCTAAAATGGAAATATCCGGTACGCCGTTGAAAATGGCGCACCGGATACCGGGTTAATTCTGCGATAAATGTAATAATATATTATTATAACATGCAAATTTTATTATAATGATAATTTACCCTCGTAATAATCTAAAATTTTGTTATAAATGTAAACAGAGTATCTGGCGTTGATAAGGTTTAGTTTTGCCCTGTCAACGTTGTTTTTAGCAATCACAAAATCTACAGAGGTAAGCACACCGGCATTAAAACGGATCTCCGCTGTGCGGAACGATTCGGTGTAAGCGGCTACCTGTTCTACCAATACGTTATACTTGTCGTAAGCCGAGGTCATGTTTAAATAGGCCTGTTCTACATTTTGTTTCAATTGCACTTTGGTGGTTTGTTCTACATAAACATCGTTCTGTAGTTGAATCTTAGCCAGCGCAATTTTATTGCGGTTTTGAAAGGAGTTCAAAATAGGCACCCTTAAGCTTATACCCGCCGCCTTACCATAGTTGTTTTTAAACTGATCGTAATAACTGATGTTTTGCCCATTGATTTGCGCCGAACTTGAAATATTGGTGGTAAGCCCCCCAAACAAAGATATTGTTGGAAACAAAGAGCCCTTAGCTACGCTCACTCCTTTTTCGGAGCTTTTACGGCGTAGTGTAGCAGCCTTAACATATGCTAATTGATTTAAAGCAATATCATAAACCTGATCCGCAGAGTTAGGGGTTTGTTTGGCCAGCTCTTCGGCGTTTATGGGTTGCAGGGTGATGTTATCCTTATAAGGGATGTTCAGGATCTGTAATAAGCTCAGCTTAGAGCTTTTTAAGGTTGCAATAGTGTTAACCACATTCAACTGATTATCGCCGTATTGGCCCTTTAGGTCGTATAGATCAGAGGGTAATTTATTTGCGCCTTCTTTTTCCAGTACAGTTAACCGTTCTACAGTTTTCTTAGAAACATCCAGCTGGTTTTTCACTTGGTTAAGCGATTCTGTATTATTAAGAACTAATAGGTATGCGGTAATTACGTTGATAGTTACCTGGTCTTTAGCTTGTTGCAAGTCCATTTTACCGGCCTGATAGGCTAATGATGTTTGCCTGATATTATTTAAGTTCTGCAAGCCGCCGAATAAGGTAAGATCTCCACTTAGACTATAATTACCTGAGCGGAACGACTGATTTACATAGGTGTTTGTAGATGGGTCGATACCGCGGCCACTACTGATGCTATGGTCTACCTGTCCGTTTATAGAAGGCAGCATATATTCTTTGGCCTGGTTAGAATTTACATGAGCAGTTTGCAGCGCCAGTTCGCTCTTTTTTACATCGAGATTGTTTTTAATGGCAATATCTATGCATTGCTGCAGGTTAAGCAAAGTATCTGCCGATTGGCCATGCGCCAATGCCGGCACAGAAAGTGAAAGGCTGAAAATAAGGTATTTAAAGTATCGCATTTTGAGTTTTAGTTCAGAATTTTTTTGAAGATTCTACCCTTCCATCCAACAGGTTAATAATGCGCGAACCATATTCCGCATTCTTTTCGGAGTGCGTTACCTGGATGATAGTAACGCCATCTTCTTTGTTTAGCTTACGGAACAACTCCATAATCTCTTCGCCTTGTTTTGAGTTAAGGTTACCTGTAGGCTCATCGGCCAGTAACAATTTAGGTTTGGCGATAAGTGCACGCGCAATACCTACTAATTGCTGCTGACCGCCTGATAGCTGTGCCGGAAAAAGATCTTTTTTACCAACGATGTTAAAACGATCCAGCATATCGGCAACCATGGCTTTGCGTTCAGAACCTTTTACATCCTGGTAGATCAGCGGCGTTTCGATGTTTTCATACACGGTGAGCTCGTCTATCAGGTGATATGCCTGAAATACAAAACCTATGTACTGTTTATACAAAGCAGAACGTTGCTTCTCTTTCATCTGGTGAACGGGCTGCTCTACAAAATAATGGAACCCGGTAGATGGCTCATCTAACATACCGATGATGTTTAACAGGGTTGATTTACCCGAACCCGACGGACCCATAATAGATACAAACTCGCCCTCTTCAACATCAAGGCTGATATCGTTGATAACGTAATTTTTGTTTCCGCCTACCTGGTAATACTTTGAAATATGCTGTAATGATAACATTTTAACTGTTTGAGATTAATGAATTGTTGTTTACTGGTTGCAATTTCTTAATTTGATTTTGGCATTAAAGTATCAATAATATACCAAACTCATATTCCTCTAACTATCAGTATTTTATAATTAAAATTAAAAGATAAACTGTACGCTTATGTACAGCGAACGTTCGGTAATGATACAGTTGGGGAAGTAGCGAATGGTAAGTTGGTATTGGGAATCTGTACGTTTGTTGATTGTAACAGACGATTGAATTGAACGCATTGATAATACTTATTAAAAACAAATGGTGAGTCAGACTAATCTGCTCACCATTTGCTTTCTAATGTGTGAAAATAATAACTACTTACAACTCGCTACTCACAACTGGCACCTTACTCGCTGCGTAAACTTTTCACAGGGTTGCTCAAGGCCGCTTTAAAGGATTGGTAACCTACCGTGATGAATGCGATGACAACCGCCATACCGCCGGCTAAAGCAAATACCCACCACTGGATCTCTATACGGTAGGCAAAATCCTGCAGCCATTTGTTCATAGCATACCAGGCTAATGGCGACGAGATGAGCACAGCCAAACCAACCAGTTTTAAGAAGTCGGCAGAAACCAGGCCTACAATATTCATTACCCCTGCCCCTAATACCTTGCGGATGCCTATTTCTTTAACACGCTGGCGGGTAGAGAACACCGCTAAACCAAACAGGCCCAGGCAGGAGATAAATATAGTAACCACGGTGAATGCGGTAAGGATATCCCCCGTACGCTGGTCGTTCTTAAACATATCGTTAAACTGCTGATCCAAAAAGCTGTACTGAAACGGCGTGTTTGGATAAAACTTATGCCACGCAGTTTGTATGTTGCTAACCGTAGCCGCGGTGTTTTTTCCGTTGGTTTTTATCAGCAGCTTGCCAAACCAATCGTATTCGGCAAAAATGGCTATGGGCGTAATGGCTTCGTGCAACGACTGGAAATTGAAATCCTTTGCCACCGCTTTAATAGTACCCATACGGCCGTTGATGCCTATTTTTTTACCGATAGCCTGCTGCGGTTTCCAACCCAGCGCGCTTATGGCCTTTTCGTTTAGGATGAAACTGTATTTCCGTGCATTTTCGTTGGTATCAAGCACTTGCTGCTCATCGCCAAGATCAAGATCGTTACCGGCGATAAGTTTTAAGCCAATGGCTTTAACAAAGCTTTTTTCTACCGGCATAGCCACTACTGATAAGTTGAAATCAGCAGATTTTCCATCGGCACTGTTTATAGAATATCCGCCTGTAATATTCACCGGCGAATTGTAGGACGCCGTAGCGGCAATTACGCCCGGTTGCGCGGCAAGTTCGTTCTTAAATGCTTTAATATCGTTATAAGGCATGCCGCCGATATCCAGTACCATTACCTGATCGCGTTTCATACCGGTATCAACGTTTTGCATGTAACGCAGCTGATTGCCGGCAATTAACGTACTGATGATAAAGAATACCGACACAATAAACTGGAACACAACCAGCGATTTACGCAAGGTATTGCCGCCGGCGTAGCCTGTAGATTTACTTTTTAAAGTTACCACCGGCTTAAAGGCCGACAGGTATAACGACGGATATGTGCCCGCCAATAAAGTAACCAGCACAAACAAAGTAAGTAGCGCAAGGCATAACCAGTTTAAATTCCAGGTTTGGAAGTTAAGCTGCTGCCCGCTAAAAGTGCTGAAAGACGAAAAACCAAACCAGGCCATTGTTACGCCAACAATTAAAGATACTAAAGTGATAATGCCCGCCTCAGTAATAAACTGGAAGAATAATTGGCTGCGCATAGCTCCCATTACCTTCCTTACCCCTATTTCTTTGGCGCGTTCGGCCGAGCGGGCGGTAACCAGGTTCAAAAAATTTACGCAAGCTAATACCAATAGTATTACGGCCACAATACCTAATATGTAAATGTATTTGATATTGCCTGATGGTTCCAAGCCGTCGCTAATGGGCGAATAGAGGTGCACTTTTGTAAGCGGCTCCAGGGTAAACCAAACCTTATTGCCGCTTCTGAATGCACCCTTGAAAAGATTAACCAAGTAGGAGTTCATTTGCTTTTCTACCGATTGGGCGTTTGCACCCGGTTTCAACAGCAGATACGAGTAATCATTGGCAGAATCCCACTGGCGGGTTTTAGATCTATCAAGCATAGCGTAGCTGCCCATCATATCAAATTTAATTTGCGAATACTCCGGCACATCGGCAATTACGCCGGTAACCATCAGGTTACGTACGGTATTTACTTTTAACACTTTGCCTATTGGGTTTTCATCGCCAAAATATTTTTTTGCTGTGGATTGGCTGATCACCACCGATGTTGGGTCGGCCAGTGCGGTATTGGCGTCTCCTGCTAAAAATTTAAAGCTGAAGATCTTAAAAAAGCCTTCATCGGCAACCAGCATTTTTTTTTCGGCAAAAAGCTTATCGCCGTATTGCACAGCAGCCGGCCTGCCGCCGGAATAATCGTATATGCGTACGCCATCTTCAATATCAGAAAACTCTTGTTTAAAAACAGGTACCGGCGCGGTTGGTGTTACGGCGGCCTGCACAGCTTCCGGGTCGTCTGCCGATTTATAGTTGTACGCAACACGCACTATCCTGTCGGCCTTCTCATGGAAACGATCGTACCTAAGCTCGTTGATCAGGTAAGTGGTTAGCAGCAAAAAGCAGCAAATACCCACCGCCAGGCCCGCAACGCTTATTATTGATGTTGCCTTATTTTGTACTAGATTTCTCCACGCTGTTTTTAAATAGTTCTTTATCATATTTTTTAGATTACACCGATTGCTTTATGATTACACCGAATAATAGCTTTTGTCTTAATTCTTGTCTCTTGGTTCTTATATCTTGATTCTAACCCTTATTCGCTTCGCAAACTCTTAACCGGGTTAGCTATGGCTGCTTTTATGGATTGAAAACTGATCGTTAGCAGGGCAATAAACACCGAGAGCAGGGCCACAAATGCAAACGTTCCCCAAGTGATATTGATGCGATAGGCAAAATCTTTTAGCCAGTTATTTATCAGGTACCAGGCAAGCGGCCATGCTATTATATTGGAGATAAGCACCAGTTTAATAAAATGCCCCGAAAGCAATAATACGATGTTTTGTACCGATGCACCTAATACTTTACGCACGCCAATTTCTTTTACCCGTTTTTCTGCCGAGAATGATGCCAGGCCGAATAAGCCTAAACAGGATATGATAATAGCAAGCCCGGCCAGGATCCCAACTATCTTGCTTACCTGTGTATCCGCACGGTAAACCTCCTGGAAGTGTTCATCCAGAAACTGGTATTCAAAAGGATAATCCGGGTTCAGCTTTTTCCAGGTATCTTTAATAAAGCTGATGGCCTCTGTAGATTTGCCGGCTTTTATTTTTACAGATACGTTGCTGTACCCCCAATCTTTTTGATTGGACATAAACATGGTTTCCACCTTGTAATGCAATGAATTGAAGTTGAAATCTTTGGCAATGCCGGTGATCACACCCAGTGAATCAAAGCCGAATTGTTCACCTATCAGCGATGCCTGGGTAGCTTTGGGGTAATCTTTTAACAGCTCCTTTGCCAGGGCCTCGTTAATAATATATTCGCGACCGTTAGCCGATTTTTCATTCGAAAAATCTTTGCCTTCGGCGAGTTTAATATTGTAAAGCTTAAGGTAATCTGGGTCTACAATTAAACGCGTTGAGCCTAACTCCCTAACGGGATTATCGCCATATTTAAAGGCCACGCCCGATTGATCGAGGTGACTGCCCAACTGATCCTGGGCGGCAGTTACACCGGCAACCAGTGTATTATTCAGCAGCAGTTGTTTAAACAAATCATAGTTACGGCCGGATATGCGGTCTAAGGGAATGGTTACCACCTGGTCACGGTTAAAACCGGGGTCTTTCTTTTGCATAAAATCCAGCTGTTTCACTACAAACACAGTAGCTATCATTAGGAACACCGCGCTGGTAAACTGGCCTACTACTAGCACGTTACGCAAAGTGCCTTTGTTTTTACCAGTGTCTACAGAGCCTTTTAAAACCTTAACCGGCTGAAAAGAGGATAAAAACACCGCCGGATAAATACCGGAGATTAAACCAACGCCAATGGTACCCAGCAATATCACCACGATAAACTGAGGATTACTGAAGATAGGCAGGGTAATATCGCGTAAGCTTAAATTATTGATATACGGGAGCGTAAGTTCTACCAAAACTACAGCAAGCACCAGCGCTAATAAAGAAAGCAAAATAGTTTCGCTTAAAAATTGCAGGGCCAGCTGCGTACGGTTAGCACCTATTGATTTACGTACACCCACTTCTTTAGCCCTTTCGGCAGAGCGGGCAGTGCTCAGGTTCATGAAGTTTACGCAGGCAATTACCAATACAATAAGTGCGATAATGGCAAATAGGTTAGTCGATTTCTTGTCAAACTTTTGGAAATTGAGGTAATCGAGCCCGATATCTGTAGCACCCGCATGCAGGTCTTTCAGCGGTAAAAAGAATAACTCGTAATATTTCCAATTTTCGCCATTCATGTGTTTTTTGAGGAAGCCGGGCATCTTCTTTTCAAAAGCAGCCTTGTTTGTACCGGGCGTAAATTTAAGGTAGGTATTCAGCCAGTTGCCGCCCCATCCGTCCATCCATTTCTTGTGGATACCCGACAGCGAATACAGCGCATCAAACTGGATCTGTGAGTTTTTAGGCGCATTGGCCATAATACCTGTTACCGTGAATTGTACCGTATCGCCGCCGAAATGGTTAATTACTTTGCCTATCGGGTCTTCCTTACCAAAAAGTTTTTCGGCAGTTTCCTGGGTAATAACAATGCTGTTTGGTTTTTCAACCGCGCTTTGCGCATCGCCTCTTAGTACTTTAAAATTAAAGATCTTTAAGAAGGTAGAATCTACCGCCAGTACTTGTGGCAGAAACACACGTTTCTCGCCATTGGTCATCTGGTACTTATTATCCCACTTTACACGGGTAAAGGTTTGTACCTCGGGGAACTCGCTTTTAAGTGCAGGGGCCATGGGGTACATAGAAAGCGCCACTTTTTGAGAGGCCGCCATACCCGGAAATTTCTGCACCTCGTTCAAACGGTAAATATTATCCGCATGAAAACTATCAAAGCTTTTTTCGTACGATACAAACAGCAGGATAACAATGCAGGCAGCCATACCAACGGCCAGCCCAACGATATTGATAACGGAAGATACTTTGTTCTTCCAGAGATTGCGCCAAGCGATTTTAAAATAATTCTTTACCATGATTTTGGGATTACGCTGATTAAACTCTTCTCTTGATTCTTGTCTATTAACTCTTGTATCTATTACTCGCTCTTTAAACTCTTTACCGGGTTTACCAGGGCCGCACTAATGGCTTTGTAGCCTACCGTTAACCAGGCTATTGCAATGGATGATGTAATGGAGATAAGAAAAATACCTGCCCCCGGTGTTATTTTATAGGTAAATTCCTGCAGCCATTGCCGGGTAAAATACCAGGCAACCGGTGCCGCTATTACAAAAGCCACTACTATAAGCAGGGTAAATTCTTTACTGAACAGGTAAACGATATTGGCTACCGATGCACCTAGTGTTTTGCGGATGCCAACCTCTTTGGTGCGCTGCACGGCCATAAACGATACCATGCCATATAAGCCCAGGCAGGAGATAAAAATGGCTATACCTGCGAAGATCTTATAGAGATGAGAAAGCTGCGCTTCCTTTTTATAGAAATTATCGATCTTCTCATCCAAAAACTTATACTCGTACACGCTCTCGGGGAAGGTTTTATTCCAAACCTGCTCTATACCGGCAAGGGTTGTTTTCATATTGCCTGCACCCAGTTTAATGTTGGCCGTTTGATATTGATCTGCCCATGAAGACATCAGCACCGGCGGAATAGTTTCCCTTAGCGAGGCAACATTAAAATCTTTCACTACCCCAATAATACGCCCTTTCTTCTCGTCCCATATGTCAATATTCTTACCTATGGCATCTTTAGGGTTAGTTATGCCAAGGCTCCTCAGCATAGCCTGGTTCACTACAAATTCTTTTACGGTGTCGCCTTTTTCATAAGGTTTACCTGCCACAAACTCCATATCGTAAAGCTTGAAATATTCGGCATCGGCCCATTTTAAGTTTGTTTTAAAGTCGGCATTCTCAGCAGCGTTATCATATTTAAAAGTGGTACCCCAGTTCATATTATCCGACGGGCTGCCGTAGCTATAGCTAAAATCTTTTACGCCTGGTTGTGATAAAAGCTGGTTGCGCAAGGCATTCATATTCAACCTGCTCTGGCTATCGTTAGGCAGGCGAACGGTAATTACAGCATCTTTGTTAAAGCCAAGCGGCGTGCTTTTAAAATGATCTAACTGGCTTACAATAACCACTGTGCCTATTACCAATACCTGTGCTATACCAAACTGCAATACCACCAGGCTACGCCGTAAAGTTATACCGTTAGAACGAGCAACCGTTACCCTGTTCTTAAGCGCGGCTATAGGGTTAAAACCAGAGAGCACCAATGCCGGGTATAATCCTGCTAATAAGGTTACACCCGCCAATACCGCAGCTAAAAACAGCAATATAGCCGGCTGCATAATAAAGGCTGCGCTTAATTTAAGCTCAAGCAAACTGTTCAGATAAGGCAATGCAGCCTCGCTGATACCCGTTGCCAGTAATACCGCAAACAGTGTAATTATAAAAGTTTCGCTGATGAATTGAATTACCAGTTGCTTGCGCCCGCTACCCAATACTTTACGAATGCCCACTTCTTTAGATCGGTTCACCGCTTGCGCAGTAGCCAGGTTTATAAAGTTTACGCAGGCAATTACCAGTAAGAATAAACCAATCAGGCTCAGGGCGTTTATCAGTTCTTTACTAAATACCTGCCCGCTGAATACACCTACCCTGCTGTCAAAATGAACCTGCGACAGTTGCTGCAGTTCAAATGTATCTTTGTTATCCTTTTCGGGTTTGTATTTCTTTACCATGGCTATAAGGCTCCTGTTGAAGCCAGCCATAGAAACATTATCTGGCAACACAATAAAACAGGAGTGTGAACCGATGATGCTGTGCCAGTCCTGCATGTTATCCTTGTAATCGTAATTATTTAGGGTGCTGTAAGATATGGCGATATTCACCGGCAGATCGGTATTAAGGGGAAGGTTTTTAAGGATGCCGGTAACTTTTAAATCCAGTTTGTTATCAAACCGGATGGTTTTACCCATTGCGTTATCCCATTTGCCAAAGTATTTTTCGGCAATTTGCTGCGTTAATACTACGCTGTTGGGCTCAGAGAGGGCGGTCTTTTTATCTCCGGCCATCCATTCGAACTTAAAAATATTGAAGAACTGCGGCTCAGCAAAATAAAGATCTTTCTCTTTGAATTTTTTGGATTGTGCATTATGCTCGTCAACAATGCTTAATTGCTTATTATCATCATTAAAAATGGCGGTAACACCTTTCAGTTCCGGATGATCTAACCGTAAAGCCGCCGAAACAGGGAATGGTACCCCCTGGCGGAATTTGATCCCCTCGGGTGTAACACGACGGGTAATTACCCTATAAATGCTTTGCTTATTGGCGTGGTAATCATCAAAGCTTGTTTCGAAGTTGATCACCAAAAAAATGAGCAAACAGGCGGCAATACCAATAGCCAGCCCCGTAATGTTAATAGCTGTATAGCTTTTATTGCGAAGCAGGCTGCGCCATGCTGTTTTTAAATAGTTCTTTATCATCTTTTTGGGATTACACCGATTTCTTAATGATTACATCGATTTTTTGTCTTGATTCTTGTCTCTTGCATCTACTCTATTCACTTCGCAGGCTTTTTACCGGGTTGCTTAGCGCGGCTTTTATGGCCTGGAAACTTATGGTTGAAATGGCGACTAACATAGCCAGTACGCCTGCCAGTAAAAATACCCACCACTGGATATCTATTTTGTAAGCAAAGTTTTCTAGCCATTTATGCATAAAGTACCATGCAAGCGGCGTTGCTATGACGAACGATATAGCTACGAGTTTCATAAAATCTTTCGAAAGCATGTTTGCAATGCCTGATGTTGTAGCACCCAGCACCTTGCGGATACCGATCTCGCGGGTGCGCTGGTATGTACTGTATGATGCCAGGCCCAGCAATCCTAAACAGGAGATAAATATGGCGAGTATGGCAAAGTTGAAGAACAGCTTACCAAAGCGCTGTTCGGCACGGTATTGCCTATCGAAAAATTCATCCAAAAAGAAATAGCTGAACGGCCTTGCCGGGATCAGCTCTTTCCATTTGGCTTCTATAGCAGCTAAGGTGCCTTTTACATTTCCGCCGGCTACTTTTACCGATACCAGGTTAAGGTTACGCAGTTCTACCCGCATGCTCAGCGGTTTAATTTTCTCCTGCAATGAGCGGAAGTGGAAGTTCTTCATCACCCCTACTATTTTACCTTCGCGGCCCCATTGCTTAAAGCGCCTGCCTATGGCCTGCTCAGGTGTACTATAGCCAAAAAGCTTAACAGCTTCTTCGTTCAGTATCATGGCCTGGGCGGTATCTGTCGCCAGGAAATCGCGGGAGAAACCACGGCCGGCAACCATTTTTATTTTAAACTGGTTGAGGTAATCAAAATCTACAAAGTATAAGTCGAGGTTGGCTATCTGCAGGTCACCCTTTTTGTTTTCTATTTCAGAATAAGCGCCCGCATTACCACCACCCGGAATACTGGATGACAGCGATGTTGATTTAACGCCCGGTAACGATTGAACGGCTTGTTTAAAGGCCTCTTTAGCAGGGTCGCCGTTGGTATCCAGCACTATCATCTGGTCTTTAGAGAAACCAAGGTCGCGGTTCTGCATAAAGTCCATTTGATTGTATACTATTATGGTACCTATAATCAAGAAGATGGATATGGTGAATTGGGTAACTACCAGTGTTTTGCGAAGCAGGCTGCCTTTAGTACCTGTTGAAAATCTTCCTTTTAAAACCAGTACAGGTTTAAACGATGACAGCACCATTGCTGGATAAATACCGGCCAGCAGACCGATACCTACTGCGGTACCCAATAAAATTATTACCGGCCAGGCGCTGGAGAAAATCCCCGGACTAACAACTTTACCCGCCAACTGGTTAAAAACAGGCAGTAATAAAGCCGATAAAGCAACCGTAATTAAAAATGCAATAAGGCATAATACTACCGATTCGCCAATAAACTGGCCTGCCAGTTCGCTTTTTGCAGCGCCTACCACTTTACGGATACCTACCTCTTTTGCCCGCTCTACCGAACGTGCTGTAGTAAGGTTAATAAAATTGATACAGGCGATCAGCAATATAAATACGGCGATGATAGAGAAGATGTATACGTTAGTCATGCTGCCGGTTTCCTGGCCGCCGCGGGTAGATTTAAGGTAAACATCTTTTAAAGGCTCCAGGAAAAGCGTAGCAAACATTTGTTGTTTCTTGGCTTCCACACCATTACGTTTCTCCATAAATGCCGGGAACTTGGCTTGTAATGCTTTAGCGTTTGTGCCTGGCTTTAATAGTAAATAGCTTACAGCTCCATAGTTACCCCATTGATTTTCGAGGCCTGCGTTAAACTTTTTGGTAAGAGTGGTCATGGATACAACCATATCCGCTTTAAACTGCGAATTGGCAGGCATATCTTTCATGATACCTGTAACCGTAGCCGGGATAGCATCACCAGTAATTAATACTGTTTGCCCTACAGGGTTTTTATCACCAAAATATTTTTTGGCAGCAGATTCGGTAAACACAATGCTTGCCTGGGCAGACAAAGCGGTGTTTGGGTCACCTTTTAATAACTTGAAATCGAATATCTTAAATAAAGTGGAATCTGCAAATATCGTTTTCTCTTCCTGGAATTTTACGTTATCCTTACGTACCAAAAAGCTGCCGCCGCTGATGCGCACAAAAGATTCTACTTCGGGAAAATCTGCTTTAATATTTGGTGCGAATGCCCACGAGGTTACCTCGGTGTTGATAGTTTCCGAAGGGGTTTTAATATCGGTAACCAGGCGGTAGATCCTATCTGCTTTGGTGTTAAATTTATCATAGCTCAGTTCAAAAGCCACGTATGTAAAAATGAAGAAACAAGCCGTAATACCAATAGCCAAGCCGGTGATATTGATAAACGAAAAGCCACGATGCCTCCACAGGTTCCGCAAGGCTATTTTAAAATGATTTTTTAACATATAATTGTGATTACACCGATTTAAATAAATTGATTTCACCGATAATTCAATCCGAAATCGAACATTCGAAATCCCAAATGGACTACTCGCTTCTCAAGCTTTTCACTGGGTTTACCAGTGCAGCTTTGATGGCTTTGTAACCTACTGTTAACCAGGCTATACCTAATGACCCTGCAATAGCCAGTATAAATACGCCTGCTGTTAGCGGGATGCGATAAGCAAAATTCTGCAGCCATTGCGACATGAGGTACCAGGCAGCAGGCATAGCGATAAGGAACGCTATACTGATAAGAATGATAAATTCTTTTGAGAACATGAATACTATACTGGCTACCGATGCGCCCAATACCTTGCGCACGCCCACCTCTTTGGTGCGCTGTACCGCCATAAAGGAAATTAAACCGTATAATCCAAGGCACGAAATAAAAATGGCTATGCCGGCAAATATTTTGTAAACAAGTGCCAGCTGGTTTTCCTGCTGATAAAATTTAGCAATATTATCATCAAGAAAGTAGCCGTTGTAGGCGTATTCCGGATAAGTGCTTTCCCAAAGGGCTTTTACTTCGGCAACGGTTTTGTTAAGATTTTTTGTTTCGATCTTTACAGCGGCCTGCGATTCTACCTTCTTACGGGTAGAGATCACAATAGGCTTAACTGCATCGCGTAAGGAGTTGGTTTTAAAATCTTTTACTACGCCAACAATTGGCCCCCAGGTACCACGGCCCCCTAAGCGCAGAGTTTTACCAATAACATCTTCTGCTTTCTGGATGCCCAGCTTATGGATGAAGGTTTCGTTTACTACAAACTGGCGCACGGTATCACTTTGAGCAAAGCCCTGGCCTGCAGCAAACTTTAGCTCAAATGTTTTAAAGTAATCGGCATCGCCATATTTTAAGAAGGTACTGAACGTTGGGTCTTTAGGGGAGTTGTTAAAGTAAAAATTTTGCCCCCAGTTATTATCAGATGATGGTGCATCAGAAGCAAAACTTACCGATTTAACCTGCGGGTTCTCTAAAAGCCTTTGTTTAAAGGTTTCCATTTTACCCAGGCTGATGCTATCTGTGTAGCCCGGCAATATCATAATTGCGTTTTTGTTGAAACCGAGATCTGCCTCGTTCACAAAGTTCATTTGGTTTACAGCTACTATAGTACCTATTATAAGCAACTGTGCTATAGCAAACTGAGCCACAACCAAGGCCCTGCGCAGGGGGATGCCGCCAATAGATGCCGCGGTGATCTTATTTTTAATAGCCTGTACCGGTTTAAAGCCCGAAAGCACCAGCGCAGGATAAATGCCAGATAAAAGTACGACTACAACAAGTGTGGCGACTAAGAACAAGATAGTACCTACGTTAAACAAGCCGATATTATCCGGCACGCTGGCAACATTTTTCAAATATGGTAATGCTATTTCGGCCAATGCAACGGCAATTAAGCCAGAGAAAATGATAATAAGTGTGGTTTCGCCAATTACCTGGAAGATAAGTTGTTTACGGCTGCTGCCCAGCACCTTACGGATACCAACTTCTTTAGACCTCCCAACCGATTGCGCTGTAGAAAGGTTAATAAAATTGATGGAAGCCATAATAATGATGAGTATGGCTATAAATGTTAAAGTACGTAATGTGGCTTTTGTAGTGGTATGATCGCCCAAGGTGTTGCCAAAGCGGGTATCAAAGTGCAATTCGCCCAGTGGTTGCAGCAAATGCGCGCGGGTAACTTTGGTTTTATCTTCGCTGTATTTAGCCGTGAAAGGTATCAGCTGTTTCTCCATGCTTGCTGCAGAAAAGCCTTGCGGCAGTTGTGCGAAGATCTGGTGATTACTGCTCAACGAGCCCCAGTTGTCGGCGTAATTATAAGCATCGGCATTTAGTTTCCAGGTGGCGTAAGATACCATCACCTTCAGCGGAAAATCGGTATTGTCAGGCGCATCGGCAACTACGCCGGCTATGGTAAGCGTTAAAAGGTTGTCCATTTTAAGCGTTTTACCCATGGCGTTCTTCCAATCGCTGAAATACTTGATGGCGGTGCTTTTATCTATTACCACCATGTTGGGCTGCTTTAATACATCCTGATTACCTGCCAGCCAGTCGGTTTTAAAAATATCAAAGAACTGGGGCTCCATAAAGAACACGCCTATTCCTTCTGTAAATTTTTTATCGCCTGCGGCATTGCCCGGATCGTTCCCCGGTACAGTTAACTGGCTGCCGTATGTTGAGTTAAGCGCGGCAAATTTCACCTGCGGAAAGTCCTGACGCAAAGCAGTTATTGCGGGCACCGATACACCGGGGTTATAGGTGATACCATCCTCGCCCATTTGCTGGGTTACCACGTGGTAAATGTTTTTATAATTAGTGAAACTGGTGTTGAAGCTTAACTCGTATTGCAAAATAACAAATATGAGCAGGCATGCTGCGATGCCAACGCTTAAGCCGGATATATTGATGAAAGAATACCCTTTATGGCGGATGATATTTCGCCAGGCGATCTTGAAGTAGCTTTTTAACATACAAACTGGATTTATTGCTTTAACAGGGTTAAAACATATACCAATTTATTAAAAATCTAATTATCAGTACTTTATATAAGTGTAAAAGTGTACGCTATGTACGCAACTGTAACAGTGTGTGTTCGGTAATGATACAGTGTGGGTGGTGAGTGGTGAATAAAGAGTTGTGAGTAGTTGGTTAGGTTGTCAATGGGCTTTATTGGGTTCATTGCCGTTGGTTTTAACCAACGGCAATGAACTGATTTGTAGAACAGGAAACGTTTGTGAATATTGCCCTTTCCCTAAAAGCCGAAATAGTTTATATAAGTAGTCAAATCTTTATCACCGCGACCGGAGAGGCAGATCACTACATTATCATTCTTTTCAAACTTCATTTTTTCTAAGTAAGCCAGCGCATGCGCGGTTTCAATGGCTGGGATAATACCTTCCATCTGCGAGCAAAGCAAGCCTGCCTGTAAAGATTCATCATCGGTGATGCTTACGTAAGTAGCACGGTTTATTTTATACAAGTACGCATGCTGCGGACCAATGCCTGGGTAATCTAATCCCGCCGAAATGGAGTAAGGCTCCTCAACCTGTCCATCGGCTGTTTGCATCAGGATGGTACGGCTGCCGTGTAATACACCTTCCTTACCTAAAAAGGTAGTAGCTGCTGAGTGGCCGCTGTCTACACCTTTACCTGCTGCTTCTACAGCTATCAGCTTTACTTCTTCATCATCCAAAAAATGGTAGAACATACCCATCGCATTACTTCCGCCGCCTACGCAAGCCATTACATATTGCGGTAATTCACTGCCGGTTTGTTCTAATAACTGCTTTTTTGTTTCCTCAGAAATAATGGACTGAAAACGCGCCACCATGTCCGGGTAAGGGTATGGCCCTACTACCGAACCGATAATATAATGCGTATCTACCGGGTTACCTATCCAATCGCGCAGAGCTTCGTTGGTAGCATCTTTAAGGGTTTTACTGCCCGATGTTGCCGGTACCACCTTTGCACCCAGCATTTTCATGCGGGCTACATTTGGCGCCTGGCGCTCCATATCAATTTCGCCCATGTACACCACGCATTCTATGCCTTTCAAAGCGCATACGGTAGCGGTGGCCACGCCATGCTGGCCTGCACCGGTTTCGGCAATAATGCGTTTTTTCCCCAGTCGTTCGGCCAGTAAGATCTGCCCAATGGCGTTATTTATTTTGTGCGAACCAGTGTGGTTCAGGTCCTCGCGTTTAAAGAAGATGTTGGCGCCATATTTTTCTGAGTAACGTTTTGCATGATACAGCGGCGAAGGGCGGCCAACGTAATCGCGCAGCAGTTGATTAAATTCTGCTATAAAGCCGGGATCGGCCATTATCTTTACATACTCCTGCCTCAATTCCTCCACATTAGGGTACAGCATCTCGGGAATATATGCACCACCAAAATCACCGTAATATCCCTGTTCGTTAACTCCGTACTTCATCGCTGTTGAATGTTTTTATTGTATTAAATGCTTTTTTTAGCTTCTCCAGATCTTTTAATCCGGGTAGCACCTCAAACCTGCTGTTAAGGTCTGCCCCATATAATTGAGGGTGTTTAAATTTGGCCGCTTCAGCTAAATTATCAAGACTTAACCCGCCCGATAAAAAAAATGGCACTTCGCCCGTGTAATTGTTCAATATCTCCCAGTTAAAGGTAACGCCCGAGCCGCCATGTACCGGCGTTTTAGTATCGAAAAGAAAATAGTCTACATGGTTTTTGTAGGCATCTAACCTGTTAAAATCAAAATGCTCATCCACACCAAATGCTTTTATCACCAGTACCTTTTTACGAAACATTTTGCAAAGCTCCGGGCTTTCGTTACCATGCAGCTGTATCACATCAAATTCGTAACGGTTTAAATATTTGTTAATGGTTTCGGTAGACTGGTTTACAAACACCCCCGTTTTAAGGATATGTTCTGGCAGGGTAGCCAATAGGTCTTCGTCCAGTTTATCAATATATCTTGGCGATTTTGAGTAGCATATAAACCCCATATAATCGGGCAGTAAAGCCGCTACCTCTTCAATGTTCTCCGGAAATTTTAAGCCGCAAACTTTTATTTTCATGTTAAATGGCAATCAAAGTTTTAAAGCTGTGCAGTGCTTTTTTGCTTGTCAGCGATTCTTCGGCTTCGTAAAAGCTATCAGCAAAGCTTTTGCCGGGGCTCATGGTTTTAATGGCCAGGGCCGCGTTAGATAATACCACACTAATTTGGGCGGTGGTAGCTTCGTCGTTCAGTACCTTCATAAATATATCTGCCGATTCGCTTACGGTGTGGCCGCCTGTTATTTCATTTTCGCTGAGCTTAGTAAAGCCCAGGCTCTCAATACTGTTTATCTTTTCGCCTTCGGCAGAAAATGTTTTAAAATCGCAGGTGAGCGAGATCTCATCATAACCATCCAAAGCATTTAAGATGGTGTATTTAATACCCGATTTCTGGTAGAGGTAAGCATATACGCGCGCCAGTTCCAGGTTAAACACACCTACCAGCTGGTTGCCGGGTTTAGCCGGGTTTACCAGCGGCCCCAGCATATTAAAGAAGGTTTTTACCCCCAATTCGCGGCGGATAGGCGCAACGGTTTTCATGGCCGGGTGAAACAGCGGCGCATGCAAGAAGCAGATATTGGCCTTATCTATATTCCGTTTTAGTGCGTCGGGATTGTTAGTGAACACATAGCCCAGGTGCTCCATTACATTTGATGAGCCACAGCCCGACGATACGCCATAGTTACCATGTTTGGCTACCTTATACCCTGCCCCGGCCACCACAAAAGATGCCAGGGTAGAGATATTGAACGTATCCTTACCGTCGCCGCCGGTGCCGCAAAGGTCTATCAGTTCGCCGGTTTCCAAATCAATGGGCAGGCAAAGTTCCAGCATAGCATCTCTAAAACCTTCCAGCTCGTTAACGGTGATACTGCGCATGCAGTAAGCCGTCATAAAAGCCGCCATTTGCGAGTTGTTATATTTGCCCAAAGCAATGTTCTTCAGGATCTCTTTAGACTGCTCACGGCTAAAGGTTTTGTGTTCGAATAAATGATTAAGTATCTGTTTCATATCCGGGCATAAAAAAAGGGCTACCGTATGGTAACCCTTCTGTATATCTGTAAAAAACAAAAAATGAGGTTACCTTACGAGTTTTCGTTAAGCCACCACCATTTATTATTTAATGCGTTAATTCTCATTTGTTAAAGCAAATATGGAAATACTTTTCACTAAAAGCAAGCAGAATGATATTTTTACAGAAAGCAATGGGTGATACTGATGAAGTGAATTGTGGATGTTGCCAGCAGATTTCAATTACAAACTCAATAATTCAGTCCTTCACTCAGTCACCAATTATTTAATGGCCATACGCGAACAAAAAGTTAACCCCGAAAACGACCTTGGCTTTGGCCCGCAACCCGTTATTAAAAGCCAGCCGCTTATTAATAAAGATGGCTCGGTAAACGTACGGCGCAAAGGGCTCTCTTTATTTAACACGGCAGATAACTACCACACGCTTATTAAAATGAGCTGGGGGCGGTTTTGGCTGTTAGTATTGAGCGGATACCTTTTTGCTAACCTGGTGTTTGCCGGTATCTATGTATTGATAGGTATGGATAGTTTGGATGGTGCAAGTGGCACCAGCACCTATGCCCATTTTCTGGATGCGTTCTTCTTTTCGGCGCAAACTATTTCTACGGTGGGTTACGGGCATATTAGTCCGCGTGGAGTGGTGGCCAACAGCGTTGCCGCTATAGAATCAATGATTGGTTTACTTGCTTTTGCGCTGGCTACAGGCTTGCTGTACGGGCGTTTCTCCAAGCCATCGGCAAAAATTGTTTACAGCGAAAATATGCTGATAGCCCCATATAAAGAAGATGGCCGGGGATTAATGTTTCGGATGTCTAACCTTCGGCGTAACGTATTGATCGATCTTGATGTTGAAGTTATTTTCTCCTACAACGAAATTGTGAACGGTAAAACCACCCGCCGGTTCTTCCCGCTGGAACTGGAACGTCGCACCGTAAGCATCCTTACCCTTAACTGGACTATCGTTCACCCGCTTGATGAGAACAGCCCGCTGCTGGAAATGACACCAGAGGAGCTCGAAAGAACCCAGGCTTCATTTTCTATCCTGCTTAAAGCATTTGATGATACCTTTTCGCAAACCGTGCATTCACGTACCTCATACGTTTACACTGATATGGTTTGGGGTGCTAAATTTGTACCGATGTTCGATAGAGAAGCTAACGGGCGTATTGTTTTAGATATGAGCAAAATAAGTGAATACACAACGACGGGTTTATATTAAATCACCTGTATTATTTATATTAGAGCGACTATTATCTATCCCCTTTTATTATCCCCGCCATTTTGGGAATGGTGTCGGCATATCCGGCGAAATGCATAAACATACTCAAATCGTATATGTTTTTTAGAATACGTAGTTCGATTGGATTGGGTTTTTGTTTTGGCCTGTAACCAAAAACTTTGTGGGCTACTTTGTAAAACAGGTTTAATGCGGGATGTGTATTATTCTGAATGGCCACGCCCCTGTAAAATGCTTCCATTGCATATATTACCAGGAAATTATAACGGGGCGAGATCCAGTGCACCAGGTTTGCGGTAAGCAATTCATAAGAAAGCGCAGGCATTTCGTAGTTCCAGATGTTGCCGTTTACATCGCCATAGTTATAATACGTTCTTTCAAATACCTCCCGGTGGTATTTAGGCGATAGCACCATTACGCCTGTTTGTACTACGGCATTTAAATGCCCGCCGCTGATATTTCTGCTGGTGTAATAAGTGCCGGGAGTATCATCTTCCAAAATCGCGATTTTGTAGGTCTTCCAGATAGTACGCAGCCTTGCCAGTGCAATATCATGAAACTCTTTTGAGGGGGTGCTGAATTCGTCGCAGGCGCCAACAAGCTCAATGGGTACGCCTTTAGTGATATCTTCGGCGGTTTCGGTATTAATAATAATGTCAGAGTCGGCCCAAATGATCCTGTCGTATTGCGCAGACCATTCCTGTGATAGTATCAATAGCTTTTGCCAGGCGGCCGACCTGCTTTTGCCACGGTCAGATTCATCCAGGTTGTGTTCTATCACCACCAGATCGAAACCGATTTTTTTACAATATAGCTCCCAGCCGCTCCTGATAAACAAATTAAAATTGTTTACATATTTTTCGCCAATAATGAGCGTAACCAGCGCGACCTTCATCCTGTTATTTTGTTGCTAAAATAGCATTAATTTAGGAACCCGTCTTAGCTGATTCCACTTCAAATACAGAATCTATCAGCAGGTCTTTCTGCTTGCCGGCCGCTACCGCTAACTGGTCGCAACGCTCGTTTTCCGGGTGCCCATTATGGCCGCGAACCCATACAAATTTAACATGGTGTAACTTGCTGATAGTGAGGTAACGCATCCAGAGGTCTTTATTCTTTTTGCCGGCAAAACCTTTGGCTACCCAGCCGTGTACCCAGCGTTTTTCTATGGCATCTATTACATACTTAGAATCGGAAAAAATAGTAACCTGCTGATTAGGCGTTTTCAAAGCTTCCAGCCCGCTGATAACGGCCAGCAATTCCATCCGATTATTGGTGGTTTTACGAAACCCAGCCGATAGCTCCTTATAATGCTGGCCCGAACGTAGTATTACCCCATAACCACCCGGCCCCGGGTTTCCGCTTGATGCACCGTCTGTATAAATTTCAATCATTTAATAGTTCGTGGTTGATGCTTCACAGGCCATAGAAAATAGCTGCGAACCAATTAAAAGGTCAAAAGTATAAAACTTTGCGTACCCGGCACCCACCAAATGCTATTATCAATCTACTTTCTTTACCTTCAGCCGCAAAGAGTTTCCTATTACGATCACATCGCTAAAGGCCATAGCTAATGCGCCCACCATTGGGTTAAGTAAGCCCAAAGAGGCTACCGGTATAGCTATAATGTTATAAGCAAAGGCCCAAAACAAATTCTGCTTAATAGTAAGCAAGGTATGCCTGCTGATCTGCAAAAACCTCACTACCGAATGCAGGTCGGTATTCAACAAAATAACCTTTGCCGATTGGATAGCAATATGGCTGGCATCATTCATAGATACGCCTACGTCGGCCTGAGTAAGTGCCGGGGCATCATTTATGCCATCGCCTATCATAATGGTTTTCCCCTTTTTACGATAAACATCTACCACGCTTAGTTTTTCATCTGGCAGTTTTTCGCCATGCACTTCTTTTATCCCCAGTTGGGCGGCTATTGCAGTACAACGGCTTAGCTTATCACCACTTAATAATACCGGGATAATGCCTGTCTTTTTCAGCTGCGCAATTAAAGCTGCCGCATCAGGTTTAAGGGTGTCATCTATGGCTATGCGAGCAATCAATACTTGATTCTTGTACAAAGCCAGGTTAAAACTATCGTCGGTATTTAATTTCGCGCTGCCTAAAAAGTAGTTGTTGCCTTCTACATCTTCAGCACGCATACCCAAACCCTTTTCTTCTGTTACAGTACGCAGAATAACTTTTTGCTGTTGCAAACTCGCCAAACCTGATACTAATGATTTAGCTATTGGGTGATTAGAGCGCTCTTCGATGGCTGTAATTATACCACGTGTGTGTTCTATATCAACACCATCTTCCAGCTTAATTTCGTGTATGCTGAATTTGCCGGTAGTAAGCGTACCGGTTTTATCGAACAATACATACTTGGCGTTGGCAACTGCTTCAATGGTATCACCACCTTTTATCAGGATGCCATTTTTTGCAGCGCGGCCTAAGCCAACCATTACCGCAGTAGGTGTAGCCAGGCCCATTGCACATGGGCATGAGATTACCAGTACGGCAATGGCGTTCATCATAGAGCGTTGCAAACCTGCATCAGTAGCAAAATAGGTTATAACAAAAGTTAACAGTGCTATCAAGATTACCACCGGTACAAATATCGATGCTACCTTATCGCCCAGTTTTTGCACAGGTGGTTTGGCTGCCTGCGCCCTTTTCATCAGATCAATGATCTGCGAGAGGGTGCTGTTGCTGCCAACTTTAGTAGCCATTATTTTAATGCTACCCTGCTGCACAACAGTACCGCCGATAACCCTATCATATTTCTTTTTTTCTACAGGGATGCTTTCGCCGGTGATCATAGCTTCGTTTACAGATGCTTCGCCGCTTAGCACCTCGCCATCTACAGGTACCTGGTCGCCTTCGTTTACCAGCAGCATATCGCCGGCCAGCACGTCTTTGGCATTTATTACCTCGGTACCGCCTTTAATAATACGGTTAGCATTTACCTGCTGAAACTTCATCAGATCTTTTACTGCCGATGTGGTTTGGTTTACAGATCGTTTTTCTAACACATTCCCCAATAATACCAGCGTAATAATGGTGGCGCAGGTTTCGTAGAAGAGGTATTGCCCGCCTAGGTTTTGCACGGTGCCAACCAAACTGTAAACAAATGCTGATGTGGAGCCGATAAAGATCAGCACATCCATATTAGGCACACCGCCTTTAATAGAACTATAGGCGCTTTTACCAAAATGCAGGCAGCCTACAAAAAATACTGGCAGGCAAAGGACTAACTGCACTATAGGGTTATGCAAAAAATGCCAGGGGAACACCATGTGTAATAAAAGCGGGGCCGTAAAGAGAGCGCAAAAAATAAATTTGTTCTCCACTTTATCATAAAACTTGGTTTGATGCGTGGAAATGTCGTCTACAACATGAAAACCTAAATTTTCTATATCCGTGATAATTTGAGGTACAACCGAGTCGTCGGCGGTGCTGAATTTCACCTCTTCGGAAGCAAAACTCACTAACACATTTTGCAGCCCTTTCTTTTCCAATAACTTATGGATGCTCATTGCGCAGTTATTGCAATGCATTCCCGTAACGTTCAATTCTACCAGTTGCTCTGCCATGATTGAACAAAAATACCCATTAATAATAATCGTTCTAAATTATTAGGGTAAGCCGATTGTAATTTTAAAAAAGGTTTGCAGATAATAAAGTAATTTCTATTTTTGCACTCCCAACACGGTAGATGTAGCTCAGTTGGTTAGAGCATCGGTTTGTGGTACCGAGGGTCGTGGGTTCGAGCCCCATCATTTACCCGAAAGCCCTTCATGAAAATGGAGGGCTTTTTTGTTTTGAAACAATTAGGCTACTCTCTAAATCTCCTCTTACTTCCCTCCCAATTCTATTACATCCAAGCTATGAATTTTATCTTCAGTAATGCTGAATCTTAGTAACGTACGCACCTTTTGCCAGCCCTGCTTACCTGCTGCGCCCGGATTAAGGTGCAGGCAGCTGATCTTCTTATCGTAGATAACTTTCAGGATGTGCGAATGCCCGGTTATAAACAACTGCGGCGGATTAGTATAGATCTCCGGCTTTACCAGCGGACTATATCTATCCGGGTAACCGCCAATATGCGTCATCCAAACATTTACGGCCTCGCATTTAAAGCGCAGGTGCTCCGGGTAAACCTGGCGGATGTCTTTGCCGTCGATATTGCCATATACACCTTTTAAGGGTTTAAAGGCGGCCAGTTTATCTGCCAGTTCAAGCGTGCCGAAATCGCCTACATGCCATATCTCGTCGCAGTTGTCGAAGTGTTTAAAAACGGCATCGTCTAAAAAACTGTGCGTATCAGATATAAGGCCAATGCGGGTCATGTTTTAAAAATTGGTTAAAAAATCTTTTAAGGTATGCTGATAGGCAGCTGAATAAACTTTGGGTTCGGCGTAAATAACTAAGTCGTCCTCATCTGCCAGTTGCAGGTTCCTGCCAATGGTAATGATCTCCCGGTGCGGTTCGGTATGCGTAAAAGATCTTATACTGACGATCTCTTGCAGGTATAAACCAACTTCGGGCAGTGAAACCTTAACATAATTAGCTGTATTTAGAGGCAGTATCATGGCGCATATGCCGGTATTTGTAAGATGTTTTGATACCACTTTCACCAGGCTTTCAAAAAAGTGTTTATTGGTATGGCGGGCCAGGTTTTTCTTTGCTCCGGGCGATTCCAGCGAGTTTAAAAAGAAGGGCGGGTTGGATACAATAAGATCGTATTTTGTATCTGGATGACTTTCAAAATAACTCTCAAAACCTATGGGGAATAATGCCATCCTCTCAGCAAATTTTGATACCTTAAAATTCCGGCCGGCTGCTTCAGCAGCGGCCTGATCTATTTCAACAGCATCAATATGGGCATGTTCAAACCGTTGTGCCAGCATCAGTGCAATTACGCCGGTCCCGGTGCCTATATCTAAAATATTTTCGGGCTGCCCTTCTCCTGCTAATGCACCCAGCAATACACCATCGGTGTTTACCTTCATGGCGCATCCGGTTTGGTCTACATCAAACTGTTTAAATCTGAACAGGTCCATCAGTATTTAGAGGTGAATAAACCATACTTTAAAATACAATAGATAGCCCTTACGCCATCCTTCCAGCCTATTTTTTTGCCATCATCATAAGTGCGGCCATAATAGCTGATGCCTACCTCGTAAATGCGGACCTTAGGAATACGAGCCATTTTTATAGTTACCTCAGGTTCAAAACCGAAGCGCTGCTCTTTTAAACCGAGCGCCTGTAACAGTTTGGTATCAAATAATTTATAACAGGTTTCCATATCGGTAAGGTTAAGGTTAGAAACCATATTACATAAAAAAGTGAGCCACCTGTTACCTATGGTATGCCAAAAGAAAAGTATTCGGTGCGGGTTGCTGCCCATGAACCGCGAGCCGTAGACCACATCGGCAGAACCGATACAAACGGGTTTCAGCAGGTCGTTATATTCAAAAGGATCATATTCCAGATCTGCATCCTGTATAATAAGGTATTCGCCGGTGGCTTGCGCAATGCCGGTATGTAATGCGGCGCCCTTGCCTCTGTTAACCGGGTGTTTAGAATAGCGGATATCCAGTTCGGGATGGGTTGATTGGTAGGCTTTTATGGCATTGCCGGTATCGTCGGTAGAGCAATCATCAACAATTATCACCTCTTTTTTTATATTATGGATCAGCTCCACATCTTTTATCTTGTTCAAAATGAGGTGTATGGTGCTGCCTTCGTTATAAGCCGGGATAATTATTGATAATTTACCTATTTTCATGCTCTGTCTTTAACGCCGGGCTTTAATGCAATTGGGGATAAATCAAATAAAACGCTACTTTAAAAGGCCAAAAGTAATTATAATAACGGCCATTTTACTGGGTTTAAGCTTATGGTTTGCATTTTGCCTGCCCAGCCCCCTGTTTAAAAGCCCCACCTCTTTTGTTATTGATGACGATGCCGGGCAACTACTTGGCGCATCCATTGCTGCCGACGGGCAATGGCGCTTCCCCTATAACGATAGTGTGCCACAAAAGTTTAAACAATGTATTATAGCCTTTGAGGATAAACGCTTTTTCTACCACCCCGGGTTTGATCCGCTTGCCTTTGGCAGGGCCATAAGGCAAAATATGCGTAAGGGAAGGGTTACCAGCGGCGGCAGCACGCTTACTATGCAGGTGATCAGGCTGGCTACGCGGCATAAACGTAATATCGGCAATAAAATAGGTGAGATTTTTATGGCGCTGCGGCTGGAGCTGGGATACAGTAAAAATGAGATTATGGCTATGTACGCCAGCAACGCGCCATTCGGCAGCAACGTGATCGGGCTGGATGCGGCTTCATGGCGGTACTTTGGCCGCGGGCCGGAGAAACTTTCCTGGGGAGAAATGGCTGCGCTGGCTGTGCTGCCCAATTCCCCGTCGCTGGTGCACCCCGGAAAGAACAGGACTACGCTGCTTAAAAAGCGTAATTTGTTATTGCACCGGCTTTATAAACAAGGCATTATTGATAGCACCACTGCTAAACTGGCCGAATTTGAGTCTGTTCCCGAGAAACCTATGCCACTACCTCAAATGGCCCCCCACCTGCTGCAGCTCTTTAAAGCAGATTATCAAAATAAACAACAAGCTGATACCCGCATAACCACCACAATTAAAAGCAGTTTGCAGCAACAGGTAACTGCTATTTTAGAACGGCACCACCAGGTATTGAAAGCCAATGAGATCAATAATATTGCAGCTGTTGTACTGGATGTGGAAACTGGTGCCACGCTGGCTTATCTAGGGAACATCACTCACAGGGAAGACCCCGAAATGGAAAGCGATGTAGATGTAGCCAATGCGCCGCGCAGCCCTGGCAGTACCTTAAAGCCCTTGCTTTACGCAAGCATGATGCACGATGGATTGATCCTGCCCACCAGCCTGATCCCCGATGTGCCAACGCAGATAGCCGGTTACCACCCCGAAAATTTCGATTTGGGTTATGACGGTGCTGTTCCCGCTTCCAATGCGCTGTCCCGTTCGCTGAATGTGCCCGCTGTGAAAATGTTGCAGCAATATAAATACGAACGTTTTTATGATGTGATGAAAAAAGCCGGTGTAACTACCCTTAAACAACCTGCAGACCACTACGGTCTTGCGTTGATTTTGGGCGGCGGCGAAAATACACTTTGGGAGCTTACTGGTATGTATGCAGGTATGGCGCGGGTGCTTAATCATTACAACAAAAACTATCGCGGGCAATACAACCCTGCCGATTACCATCACCCGGTTTATACTTTGCAGGAACAGAAGAAACCTGAACTGGAGAAAAATGGCTTATTGGATGCGGGTTCTATATATTACACCCTGCAGGCTATGGAAGAAGTAATGCGCCCCGGCGAAGAAATGCTGTGGCAGCAGTTTAGCTCCACCCAGCGTATCGCCTGGAAAACCGGTACCAGCTTTGGCTTTAGAGATGGCTGGGCAATTGGTATTACCCCTAAATACGTGGTAGGCGTTTGGGTAGGCAACACTGATGGTGAAGGGCGCCCGGGTTTAACGGGCATTAACACTGCTGCCCCTGCCCTGTTTGATATCTTCAGGCTGTTGCCGGCTGCGCGCGATTGGTTTGAAATGCCGCTTGGCGAGATGGTGAAGATAAATATATGTAAAGAAAGCGGTTATCGAGCAGGCCAGTACTGCCCTAATGTCGTTGAACAATTAGTGCCTAAAGGCGGTTTAAAAGCCGCCGCCTGCCCATGGCACAGGCTGGTACATTTATCTGCTGATGGAAAATGGCAGGTAACCGCAAACTGCGAATTGCCTGCAAATATGCTGAACAAGCCCTGGTTTGTGCTGCCGCCATCCATGGAGTATTATTATAAAACAAAAAACTACCAATATCAGGTGCTGCCGCCATTTAAACCGGGCTGCGAACAGGCCGATTATGGAAACCCCATGGAACTGATCTATCCAAAAGATAATGCAAAAGTTTATGTGCCGCTGGAGGCGGGTGGCAAACGCGGGCGTATTATCTTCAACGCGGCCCACCGGCAGCCGGGAATCAAGATCTTTTGGCACGTGGATGATCAATATGCAGGCGAAACAACGGTTTTTCACCAGGTTGCGCTAAACCCATCGCCGGGGAAACATAAGCTTACCCTGGTTGACAGCGAAGGAAACACCCTGCAAATCAATTTTGAAGTGCTCGATAAAAATAAATAGCCTAATTTTAGCCTGAGAATAACTTTATAATACGATGCTTGAACAATATGACCTGGGTAACCTGATGGTTTTGGACATAGAAACCGTACCGCAATACGCCACACATGCCGAAGTGCCCGAACATCTGCAACATCTTTGGGAAGTAAAAACACAATATCAACGTAAAGACGAAACCGCAGAAAATTTTTACGAACGGGCAGGCATCTGGGCCGAATTTGGTAAGATTGTTTGCATTTCGGTAGGGATATTTTTAAACGGCAAAAAAGCCGGGCTGCGGGTTAAATCTTTTGCTGGGCACGAGGAAAAAGAACTGCTGGAAGATTTTAGCCGTATGCTAACCAGCCAGCCATTAAGCATTATCTTATGTGCACATAATGGCAAGGAGTTTGATTTTCCTTACATCTGCCGCAGGATGCTCATTAATGGCGTACAGTTTCCGCCGCATTTGCAGATTACCGGTAAAAAGCCATGGGAGATTCCCCACCTGGATACGATGGAGTTATGGAAATTTGGCGATTTTAAAAACTATACCTCGTTAAACCTGCTTACGGCTATATTTAATATTCCTACCTCTAAAGATGATATCGACGGAAGCCAGGTTGGCTATGTTTACTGGGTTGAGGATGACCTGCCTCGCATTTGCACCTATTGCCAAAAAGATGTAATAGCCACCGCGCAACTGATAAGAAGATACCGCGGAGAAGCATTAATTGCAGATGATTGTATAACTATTGTAGGATGAAGAATAGCTTTAAACTTATTTTCATGTTTATGCTCGCTCCAATCTGCTTTTCTGTTTCAGAATATCAAAGCAAAATCTTAAGTGACGGAAGTTATGAGTTGGCGTATAAATATAATGGCCGTGTTGATAAATCTGAAATAGTAATTAAAAAAGGCCTATTCGAGGAATACAATAAGGCCGAGAAGATAAGAAAAGGTAAGATCAGATGGATTAGCCAGAATTTATTCGTTATGGATTATATTAATTCACCTAAAATAGATACAACACAATTATCTAAACGCTTATTAAGTGCTTTTGGTGAAACATGCATTGAAATTGATTCCGTTAGAAATGATACTTTATTTTTTAAAACAAGGCATGCTAATAATCTACATATACTAATCAATAAAGGCATCTTGATTAAAAGGACACATAATTTCAATTAGCACATTTAAAAATGGCAGGCAATCGCTTAAAACTATGTGCAATATTTTTCATTTTATTGTGTGAAGTTGTGGGTTGCACACATAAGATAAAATCAGGTAATGATCTCTCCGACGCTGATCTTCAGTATATACAAAGTCTGGGGCTGTTACAAAAAAACGAGCATATTATATCGTTTTATATGCAAGGCAGCGGCTCCAACCCGGTAAAAACATCGGGTAACTTTATACAGATTAACGCATAGCCGCCCGCCTACTGGACAGACAACAAAAAAGCTGATGTGAATTTCGCTTACTATAAGGATATTAATTCCATCACAACCAAAAACCTTTCCCCTTCGCTAACTTCGGCTTCGTATGCTGTCATTTATATAAATGACGATAAGCAATTTAAGGTATATGTAGATAGCGACAGTTTAAAAGTAAACCGCTTATTTAAAGCCATTAACGCGAACTGGCTAAAAGGTAATTCAGCGAAATAAAGCTAATTACGCAGCTATCGACTGGTTTACCTTAACCTTTTCTATCAGGTAGTTGTTCTTCAGTTCAGTTTCGGAGATAATAACGCTGAAGTCTTCAAAGCGAAGCCCGTTTTCAAAGGCATAAAGCGTGTAGCCGCGTTTATTGCCGTCGTAAGCGCCGAGTTCAAAGATCTCGTCGTAATTCTTACCTTTTATTTTAGCGCCGCTTACGAGTTGATAAGCGTCGAAGATATTTTCAAATGTTGTAGTTTTCATAGTACGGATAGCTATACAATTACTTTGCCAATTTTATCCGAACCACTCAAACATGTCTGTTTGCTTTAAATTTGACTTTTCTACACCCGATATATCCTTTATTATTTCGCCCTCGCCCATTTGTATAATACGCGATCCGTAGTTAGCGACGTCCTTTAAATTGTGCGTAACCAATATGGCGGTGAGCTTGTATTGTTTCACCAGGTCATCGGCAGTACGCATTACATGTTCTGCCGACCGTGGGTCGAGCGCGGCGGTAGGTTCATCCAGCAGTAGTATCTTGCATTCGTCCATCACGCTCATCAGCAAGGTAAGCGCCTGGCGTTGCCCGCCGGAAAGCGTACCGATAGGCTGCTCTATCTTATTTTCCAGGCCCATGCCAAGTGTTGCAATTCTATCGCGAACCTCATTCCTGAACTTTTCGGTTTTACCAATGCGGAGGCCTTTGTTTTGCGTGCGCAGTGCTGCCAGCCGGAAGTTATCTACAATGCTCAGTTCTGCAGCTGTGCCCAGCAGCGGGTTTTGAAAAATGCGGGCTACCCATTTGCTACGGTTGTAATCGGCCAGTTTGGTAACATCATTACCGGCAATGCTAATAGTGCCTGTGTTGGGTATAATAGTACCTGCCACCACATTAAGCAGTGTAGTTTTGCCCGATCCGTTAGAACCGATAATCACCACAAACTCACCCTGGTTTATTTCAAGGTTGATGTTGGTTAGGGCATTAACCTGGTTGGTTTTACCTGTATTAAAGGTTTTGCTGATGTTATTGAGTTCTATCATGCTTTCCCCGAGGTTAAACGCGGCAAGCCGACGATGAGCAATACAAACACTGCGGTCACCAGTTTAAGTAAATTTGCATCCACCCCAATATCCAGCGTAAAGGCCAGCACAAACTGAAAGATAACAGCGCCTGCCAGTACCAAAACCAAACTCAGCCATACAGACGTTATCTGCAGCCAGTTGATAATAGTTTCGGCAATAATAACTGAGCCTAAGCCCACTATTACAATACCTATCCCCATGCTGATATCTGCAAAGCCCTGCAGTTGGGTAATGAGGTAACCGCTTAAAGCTGTTAAAGCGTTTGCTATAGCCAGGCCAATTATCTTCATCCTGTCGGTGTTTACGCCCAACGCACGTATCATAGGTTCGCTGTTGCCGGTTGCCCGCATGGCTATACCAAAATCTGTTTTAAGCAGGTAACCTATCAGCAAAGTAAACACAGCAACAAATACAACCAATATAATAAGCGAATTTTGGTTTACATTATTAATGATACTAACGGAGGTAAACAAGGTTGGCATGCTTAACAGCGGTAAATTAGAGCGGCCTAAAATGGTTAGGTTAACCGAATAAAGCGCCGTCATTACCAAAATGCCGGCCAGCAGCGCGTTTATCTTTAGCTTGGTATGGATAATGCCTGTAAGCGCCCCTGCAATTGCCCCCGCTAAAAGTACTGCCGGTAATATGATGTATCCCGGCTGGTTATGCGTAAGCATGATCCCGCTCACTACACCGCCAAGCGTATAGCTGCCATCGGTGGTAATATCGGGGATGTTAAATATCTTCATGGAGATGTAGATGCCAAAAGCTATCCCCGCGAAGCATAATCCCTGCAATAAAGCGGTAAGGTAAAAATCCATTATTGTACGGCGGTGTATTCTGCAGGTATGGTGATGTTAAACTTTTTAGCAGCTGCGGCATTGTACACACGCTTGCGCACCTTTACCATTTCCAGTTTCAGGCCATCGGTTTTGTGTGTCTTTAGATATTGGGCAGCCTGCAGGCCGCTTTGATATCCCCAGTGATAAATATCTGCACCAAAGGCGGCTACTGCACCGCGCTGTACCAAACCGGCTTCGCTGGTAAAAATAGGAATGTTCTTTTCGTTGCAGCTTTTAAGGATGGTTTCAAATGCCGAGAAAACGGTGTTATCCGGGTTAGCAAAAAAAGCGTCGATGTTTTTACTGAGTATTGCCTGTGTAACCAGCTGAGCATCGGCAGATGAATTTAACGGCAGGGCAATGATTTTTACATTCAGCTTTGCGGCCAGTCCCTGGATGCGTTGCAGGGCATCTGCAGATTGTGGTTCAGATTGATTGTAAATCATGCCAATAGTTAACTGACCGGCTTTGGGTTTTAACAATTTTGGAATGATAGCAAATGAAGTATCAATATAATTTAACTCCTCCATAGTGCCAAATAAGTTAGCCGGGCCTTTACCGGCGGCATCGGCCACCTTCATGCGCTCGGGTGTTGGCGATACCATTTGAAAGATTGGGATGGTTTTAGTCTTTTGGATAGCGGCCACAGTAGAAAGCGTAGTGCAGGTAGCCAGCAGATCAACTTGATCGGATACAAACTGGTTAACTATGGTGGTAAGCGTAGGGATAGTACCCTGCGCGTTGCGGTATTCTATTTTAATATTATGCTGCTCCTCGCTAAAACCGTTATCTTTAAGCGCTGCGGTAAAGCCTGTTCTTGCCTGTGCTATGGTAGCATCTTCAAAAGCATCAACAAAACCAATAACCGGCACATCGGTTTTTTTTGACGATGTACAGGAAAATATAACGGTTGATAATAAAGCGGCAGATAATAGCTTATAGAATTTCATTTTACTAAGGTAAATATTAGGGCCGAAAACAAAAAGTCACGCATCACTAATTACATTTGCCGGATAGAAGCAGTTAACCAGAATTCAGCCCGAAAAAAATGAAATAAGTTGTAACGTTTATTCCCTTTCAGCTGTCTTTACATTGGCTTACACATTACCAAACTAATAAAAACGCCTCCCCCATGAAATTCAAACTTATTCTATCCGGTTTATTATTTCTTTCGGCCGGCACTTCATTTGCGCAAACCACTCCCGAGCCGGCTTTTGAAACTTATGGCAATAAACAAAGCCAACTTTTACACGCCGCGTACGAAAAGCGCGATGCGGTTACCGATAAAGCCCTTGTTGAAGAATTTGTTGGCAGATACAACCAGTTAAGTACCGAAGACAAGCGCATGTACCGAGGTTATATCACCAATTCCTACTACAACTTAAGCTGCCTGTATTCGTTGTTGAACAACAAGCCAGAAGCTTTTAAATACCTGGATAGCGCCGTTGCATATGGCTACATGAATTACGCCCACCTGCAGGAAGATACCGATTTTGAGAACATCAAAAACGAACCGAAGTTTAAACAGATTAGCCAGTCGCTGCGCTCGGTTGGCGATTATCCATACATCCTTAAAAAAGGAGAAAAATACAACGCTGCTGATAACCGCAAAATCCCGGCATTTACGTATCAATCTGCAAAGGATCCTAAGCTGGTGGCGCTGCGTAAGAATTTCAAGTTAGATTCTATTGCCGGTAAAGGCGACGAAGCTTCAAAAGCAATTAACTTGCTGCATTGGGTACACAACACTGTTAACCACGACGGGCAGCACGAAAGCGGTGTAAAACTCATTAATGCCGACGAAATTATTAAAGTAGCTACGGCCAAAAAAATAGGCGTATCATGCGGCGAGCTGGCCACTACCTTAAACGAATGCTACTTGGCCATGGGTTGGAAATCAAGAAAAGTTTACTGTTTCCCTAAGGATAGTTTAAAGGTTGATTTTGATTCGCATGTAATTAACATGGTGTACCTGCCATCGCTTAAAAGCTGGGTTTGGGTAGATCCAACTAACAATGCTTACGTAACCGACGAGAATAATAAACTGCAAGGCATTGCCCAGGTTAGGCAACGCTTAATTGAGAACAAGCCCCTGGTTTTAAATACCGATGCTAACTGGAACAACCGCCAAAAGATTACCAAAGATTTTTACCTGGATAGTTACATGAGTAAAAACCTGTATATGGTTTACAGTCCGCTTAAAAGCGAGTACGATTACGAAACCCGTGCCAACGATAAAACCATTACTTACGTAACCCTGCTGCCTTTAGATTACTTTAAGCAAGACCCTGATAAAACAGAAAACACTAATAAGGATACTAACCTAACCATTGTTCATTATAAAACAAATAACGCCGATTGGTTTTGGCAGGCACCTGGTAAGTAGCAAGTAAATAAGCTATTAATTAAATTTCATTCGTTTTTTGTGAATATGGAGGTTGCTTTATCTTTTTTTGGTTATTTTAGCCCTTGATGATACCCGTTATTTCTAAATTACCTCAAACCGGAACCACCATATTCACCACTATGTCGGCTTTGGCTAACGAAACCGGCGCTATTAATCTTTCACAAGGTTTTCCAGATTACGATTGCTCGCCAAAACTGGTAGAACTGGTGAACAAGGCCATGAAAAACGGCCACAATCAATACGCGCCAATGGCCGGCCTGATGGCCCTGCGCGAGCAGATTGCTGCCAAGACCGAAAAACTTTACGGCGCTATTTACAACCCGGATACCGAAATTACCATTACCGCCGGTGGCACACAGGCCGTTTTTACAGCCATCAGCGCAGTAATTCACCCGAACGACGAGGTGATTATTTTTGAGCCTGCCTACGATTGCTATGCACCTGCCATTAAATTAATGGGCGGCGTGGTGAAATCCCTGGAGCTTGCCCCGCCGGATTACCGCATTGCCTGGGATATGGTAAAACGGCTTATCAATAATAAAACCAGGATGATCATCCTGAATTCGCCGCATAACCCTACCGCAACTATTTTACGCCAGGAAGATATAAATGAATTGAGCGCTCTTGTAAAAAATCAGGATATCCTGATCCTGAGCGACGAGGTTTACGAACACCTGGTGTTTGATAACGAAGTTCACCATAGCATGGCCCGCTACCCCGATCTGCAGCAACGCAGCTTCATTGTAGCATCCTTTGGTAAGCTTTTCCACAATACCGGCTGGAAGATGGGCTATTGCCTTGCTCCTGCTTATTTGATGCAGGAGTTTCGCAAGATCCACCAGTTTGTGGTGTTTAGCGTAAATACGCCTGCGCAATACGCCATTGCCGAATATTTGAAGGACGAAAGTACCTACAATTCCCTGCCGGAATTTTTTCAGCAAAAGCGCGACCATTTCCGCGAAGGACTGGCAGCCACACGTTTTAAATTACTGCCCTGCGCAGGTTCGTACTTTCAATCGGTAACGTTTGATGGTATTACAGATGAGAAAGATACCGACTTTGCCATTCGTTTAACTAAGGAGATTGGGGTGGCCAGCATCCCTGTTTCGGCGTTCTACAGACAGGGTACAGATATGCATGTGTTACGTTTTTGTTTCGCCAAAAGGCAAGAAACCATAGATAAAGCCGTTGAAAGATTACTAAAGGTTTAAACTTTTAAGTAGCAATTAACGTTTAAGTACAAGCCGCACCAAAAACATCTGCTTATGGATAATTTGAAAGTTACTGTGTTTCAGGGATATTTATTTTGGGAAAATATTGATAAAAACCTGCAGAATATCTCGCTAAGATTATCCGGCATCCGCGAAAAAACAAATCTTATTATCCTGCCGGAGATGTTTAACACAGGCTTTACCATGAATGCCGAAGCTTTAGGCGAAGAAATAGGCGGTAAAACGATGCAGTGGATGCAGCAAACCGCGCAGAAGTACGATTGTGTGGTAACCGGCAGCCTAATTATTAAAGAGAACGGCAACTATTACAACCGCCTTATCTGGATGCGCCCGGATGGCAGCCACGAACATTACGACAAACGCCACCTTTTTGCCCTTGGCAAAGAACACAATACTTACACGGCAGGAAAAGACAAACTGATAGTAGAACTGAACGGCTGGAAGATCTGCCCGATGATCTGTTACGACCTCCGTTTCCCGGTATGGCTGCGCAATGTTGATGAAGATTACGATGTGTTGATGATAGTAGCCAACTGGCCCGAGAAACGTGCTCTGCACTGGCGCACTTTGATCCCTGCCCGTGCGGTAGAGAACCAAAGCTACGTAATAGCCGTAAACCGTGTAGGCCACGATGGCAATGAGGTTTACCACTCCGGCGATTCTACCTGTATAGACCCTAACGGAAACGTAGTTTACTACAAACGTGATGAAGAAGATGTTTATACCTTCTCTATTATTTACGATGAAGTAAAAAGGATTCGCCGGGCCCTGCCATTCTTAAAAGACGCGGATGGTTTTGAGCTTAAGGACTAATATCCGTTTTTATCTCATAATTCTCCCGCAATAGGATTGAAGTGTTTAGCCACGTTGAGTTGCGTGTAGGAAACGTGGTCGGAGCCCAGCGCAGCCCTGCAAAGCCCGGGCCGCAGGTATTGCCATTATTCAGCTTGCAGTTTGCGGTGGGCGGTTAGCTATTTAATAATGAAGCAGGAGATGCGTACTATTATTTCAACTTCTTCATCCCTTACAACCTTGCACCAATTTTTACTATAAGGTCACTGCCGCAACTCCAATAAATCTTACTATTTTGCGTTATAAAAAAATTTAACCTGTATATTAATGAGATTGATTTTACGCGGTGTTATTTTGGTGGCTGCGGTGCTGTTTGTTAGTGATGCACCCGCACAGGAAACGAAGAAGAAGGAAAAGGAAAAACCGCTTAAGAAAAAAGAGCTTACCCAATTTGTTGATCCGTTTATAGGTACAGGCGGCCACGGCCACACCTACCCCGGTGCCGTTGCCCCGTTTGGAATGGTGCAGCTAAGCCCTGATACCAGGCTGGAAGGCTGGGACGGCTCATCGGGTTACCACTACAGCGATACCACGGTTTATGGTTTTTCGCATACGCACCTCAGCGGTACCGGCATTGCCGATTATTGCGACGTGCTGTTTATGCCTACTACCGGCACCCCCAAGTTTAAAAATACAGAGTATCGCTCCGGCTTTACCAAAAAAAACGAAGAAGCTTCGCCCGGCTATTACAGAACCAGGCTGAACAAATATAATATTGAGGTTGAATTAACAGCCACTACCCGCGTGGGCATGCATTTGTACGATTACCCGAGTACGCCGGAAGCCAACATCATCATCGACCTGAAACACCGAGACGAGGTGCTGGATTCATGGATTGAGGTAGTGAACGATCATGAGATCCGTGGCTTTCGCAGGTCAAAATCATGGGCTAACGATCAATACTTGTACTTCTACGCCAAATTCTCCAAGCCTTTTAAAACCTATGGTATAGCCTTAAACGACCAGTTGCAGCAAGGCCAGAGCAAAGTAGCCGGTAAGGATGTAAAGATGTTTATCCAGTTTGATAACCCCGGCGAGGTGATCTCTAAAGTAGGTATCTCTTCAGTAAGTGCTGAGGGTGCTCTAAAGAATTTAGATACCGAAGTGCCCGATTTCGATTTTAAAAAGGTACAAAAAGCCGCCAGGGCCGACTGGAATACCGAGCTGAATAAAATACAGGTAGAAGGCGGCGCACCTCCGCAGCCAAGGCAGCCCGAACGCAGCAGCAATATTTATGGCTATGATAACCCTGGAGCAAGTAAGCCGGTAAAGCAGGTAGATGCTGCAAAAGTAAAACAGGTGATATTTTACAGCGCTTTGTACCACTGTATGGTTGCGCCTAATGTTTACAACGATGTGGATGGGCAGTACCGCGGGATGGATCAGAAGATTCACACCGCAACGGACTTTAACTACTATACAGTATTTTCATTATGGGATACCTTCCGTGCCGAAAACCCGCTGCTTAACCTGATAGACCGCAAACGAACGTCAGATTTTATAAAGTCTTTTTTGGCGATGTATGACCAGGGCGATCTGCTGCCTATCTGGCCGCTGGCATCAAACGAAACTTATTGTATGGTGGGTAATCACTCCATCCCGGTTATTGTAGATGCTTATGCAAAAGGCATCCGTGATTTTGATGCCGAGAAAGCCTTTACCGCCATGAAAGCCGCCGTAAACCGCAATCAGTTTGGTTTGGATAATTACCGGGCAACCGGCGCTGTAAATGCCGATGCAGAACATGAGTCGGTTTCTAAAACCCTTGACTATGCTTACGACGACTGGTGCATTGCCCAAATGGCCAAAATGCTGAACAGGCCGCAAGAGTATACCGAATATATTAAGCGCGCCCAGTACTGGAAAAACGTTTTTAATAATGAGAACGGCTTTATGCAGGCCCGCGATAACGGTGGATGGTACACCCCCTTTGAACCAACCGAGATCAATAACAATTACACCGAAGGCAACGGCTGGCAATACACCTTCCTGGTACCGCAGGATGTAGAAGGTTTGGCTAAAAACATGGGCGGCAGGATTGGTTTAGAGCTAAAGCTGGATGAACTGTTCAGCACCAATGCCAAGCTCAGCGGCCGCGAACAGGCGGATGTAACCGGTTTAATTGGCCAGTACGCACATGGTAATGAGCCAAGCCATCATATTGCATACCTGTACAACTTTACCAACTCGCCAGAGAAAACGCAGTATTATGTAAGCAATATCCTGAACCAGCAATACAGCGACCAGCCGGATGGATTATCGGGTAACGAGGATTGCGGGCAGATGTCGGCTTGGTATGTAATGAGCTCTATTGGACTTTACAATATTGCGCCGGGGCAACAGCAGTACCAGATTGGTGTGCCACAATTTGAAAAAATTGTGATCAGCCTGGAAAACGGCAAACGTATTAATATAACCAACGCAGGCGCAACTATCGGCCGCGGTAATATCTACCTGCAGGGTTTAAGCCTTAATAAAAGCGGTTATAATAAACTTTATCTGAATTATTCTTCGATTGCCAATGGCGCCGATTTTGAAGTATTTGCAGGCCGGCTGGCCAATAAATTGTTTGTGCAGGACCTGGAGAAACCAACATCTAAGATAACCGATGAACTGATAGTACCCAACCCGTACATAGATGCCGGATCTAAAACGTTTAAAGAATCGATGCGTATAGAATTAAAATGCGCCGATACGCTGGCAAAAATATATTATACGCTGGATGGCACTACGCCGGATGCAAACTCCACCATGTACATTAAACCCATACAAATAATGGTGAATACCACGGTAAAGGCCATTGCCATAAATAATGGTAAAAGCAGTATGGTTGATGTAGGCACCTTCAAAAAAATCCGTGGCGATTTAAAGCTTACACTTATTAATAAATACCTGCCCAATTATTCTGCCCAGGGCGACGAAACGCTGATAAATGGTGTGCATGGCACAGCGAACTGGCGTTTAGGCAATTGGCAGGGCTACCAGGGTAAAGACCTGGAAGCTATTATAGATATGGGCCAGGTAAAACCTGTAAAACAGGTAAGCATCGGCACGCTACAGGATAGTAAATCATGGATAGTGTTCCCAAAACTTGTACAGTTCTGGATATCAGACGACGGCAAAAATTACAAGCTTGCAGCAACCGTAAACAGTAAAATTGAAGTGAGCGATCTGGAGCCTAAAACACAGCAATACACAGCACCATTAAACACCCGCGCACGATACATAAAGGTAGTAGCCAAACAATATGGCCCCCTGCCCGACTGGCACGAAAGCAAAGGCAGCCCATCATACATTTTTGCCGATGAAATAACGGCGGAGTAGTGAGTGGTTTTGTTAGTAGGTATTTGTGATTAGGTAATAGCGCAATAGTCCAAAAACTTTTGACTTTTTACTTTAAACTTTTGACTTAAAAAATGGCTTGGGACGAGAACCTGTTGAACAACATCCGCGAAGCGTTGGTTGATGTGGAGCCAATTGAAGAGAAGCAAATGTTTGGCGACATGTGCTTTATGGTAGATGATAAGCTTTGCGTTTGCGTAAAAAACACCGAACTGATGTGCCGCATAAACCCGGAACAGTTTGAGGCCGTTTTAGAAATGCCCGGCGTACGGCCAATGGCAAATGATGGTAAAGGCATGAGGGGCTACGTGTTTGTGGATGAAAATGCCATGCGTACCAAAAAAGATTTTGACCACTGGATACATAAAGTGCTAACCTTTAATAAAATAGCAAAGGCCTCCAAAAAGCGTAAATAGCTTTCAGAGGCCTTTTTTATAAGCCTTATACTCAATCCCAGTTAAAGGTTACGTCGCGGTTATTCAGTTTCCATTTTGCGGGCCATTGGTTTGTCAGCCAGTCCAGCGGTTCGCCGGTTGGCTGTAGCTTGGCAGCATTGGCGAATGCTTGTTTTACAGCAGCCTTCTGTTCTGTTCCCAGGAAATCTATCTGAGCCGATATGAATAACGGCGAGCCGCTTTCGGCCAGCAATTGCAGCCACTGGCGATTCTTTTCCCAGGGCACATCTTTGGTTAGGCCCACGCAATCTCCGTCAGCCGCATAAAATGTATTGTGCTGAGGCAAGCGGAAGCCCAGTGTATTCACCCCCATGTTTTTGGTACGAACCCACTCCTTTCCGCTGGTATCATCACCAATCCTGTTCAGTTCAAACAGGCCTGCAGATAGATGGCTCATGGTGTTACAGCCAATAATATACATATCCCCTGCAGATTCTCTTATGGCGCGGTACAGGTTGTTAATGATCTCGGCATTGGTTTTGGTTTGGTCGTTAAACTTCCAGCCCGGCGCGGTAAAGCTGTCTGCCATGCGCGATCCCCACTTGCCAAAGATATCATAAGTGCTGTAGTCGTGCTTCACCATGTGATAACCCCATTGTTTGTACAAGCCAATGTTGCGCTTTACCCGCGCTATGGTTTCGGGGAGGGTCGGGTCTAATATCTCGCCTTTGCCCCTGCCTGCAATCGGCGGCGCAAGCAGCGTTTCTTTATCATCTTTACGGGCAATTAAAGGCCGCGTCCACAAGCCGGGTCGCATGCCAAGGCCTTTTATCTCGTCGGCCATTTTATGCATATCCTTAAACTTATCGTTAACTATCGAAAAGTCGTCGGGCTGCTGCCAGCCATCGTCAATAACCGAGAACGGGCGGTTGGTAGTATCGCTTACAAGCTCTGCCATAATGGTGGTTTGCTCTTTAATACTTTGATAAGAGTTGTTGCCATAAACTACGTACCAATCATTTATACCATACACCGGCAGTTTGGGCAGGCGCGGTTTTTCGCACATTGTTTTACAGAAACGCGTGGTTGCAGCGTAGGCATTTTCACCGGCTTTGCTCAGCGTGGTTACAATATCTGCGGCGTGTAGCTTGCGCTGGCCCAGCTTTACACCTACGCCGCCAGAATGGGTATCCATGGTCAGCTCCATACTGTAGTTGCTAACAGTCCACCAGCAAATAGTATCAGCACCTGTTTTTACACCGAAACCCGCGGTTTGCTTATCATCGTGCACCATTACATACCAGGGGTTCTTAATTTCTCCTGAAAGGGTTTTCCAGGCCAGATCAGCATAAGAGCGCTCCCAGTGGTCGCCTAATATTTTAGAGTTTACCGGCGTTGTATATTTCCATTTCAGCCTGATGCCCTGCAATTCGGTAGTTGGCGCCTCAATGTAAACAGCCTGCGCATTTCCTTTTGCCTTCACCTCTACTTTTATATTCTGGTAAGTAAATACAGATGCATTGCTGCCGGCAAGTTTAACCCACTGGTTGTTCACCAGTGCCCACGCCTCGTTAGGGTTGCTAATAAGCGATTCGCCTGTTGTGGCAGCATAAGTAAGTCTGCTGTGCATGGTTGCGGCCAAAGTGGCGGCAGATAGTTTAATAAAATTACGTCTGAGCATAGGTTGATAAAATTGGTTAAAACTAACAATTAAATTAAATATTGCTGTAACAATTGCGGCTATTAGCAGTCAAAATAAAGCTCACCGTTAACTTAAATTGCAAAAGCTATGAATTGGAATTTCTTCTCCCGCAAAAAAACTGATGTGAATAAGCCTAAAAAAAGTATACTACGCGAATGGGCTGATGCCGCTTTGTTTGCCTTAGTTGCTTCTACCATTTTGCGCGGACTGGTATTTTCTGCCTTTGCAATTCCTTCCGCATCTATGGAAGGCAGTTTATTAACCGGCGATTACCTGTTTGTTAGTAAATTATCATACGGCGCCCGTATGCCAATGACACCCGTTGCCATCCCATTCCTGGAAGCAAAGGTTACTGATAGTAAAATTAAAACCTATTGGGATGGCATTAAGCTCCCTTATTTGCGCCTGCCGGGATTAGGCGAGGTGCAAAAAGGTGATGCGGTTGTGTTTAACTACCCTGCCCAAACAGACCTGCGCCCGGTTGACATGCGCGACCATTACATCAAACGCTGCGTTGGTACCCCGGGAGATATTATTACCATTGTTGACGGACAAGTTTATGCCAACGGCAAAGCAGTAAAGAACGCCCCGCAGGCACAAACATCATACATAGTAAGTACCGATGGTAATGATCTGAACCCCGAGATGCTGCATAACCTGCATATTGAAGTAAGGCAGCAACTGGATGCCGCCAGTTATGAGATGATCATCCCGGCGGATAGCTATGCCGAATTTAAAGGTTACTCTAACATCAAATCTATCAAGCCGGTTATTATGCCTAAAGGCGAAGGCAGTATTGCGGTATTCCCGAACAGCGAGTTGTTTAAATGGAACGAAGATAACTTTGGCCCTTTACTGATCCCTAAACGGGGAACCACTATTAAACTAAACGATTCTACCCTGGCTATTTACAGCAGGGCCATTAGTTTTTACGAAAACAATAAACTTGATGTAAAAGGCAAAGAAGTGTTTATTAACGATAAAAAAGCCGGTACCTACACTTTTAAAATGAACTACTACTGGATGATGGGCGATAACCGTCACAATTCTGAAGATTCGCGCTTTTGGGGTTTTGTGCCTGAGGATCATATTGTAGGTAAAGCCATGATTACCTGGATGAGTATAGACAGTACCGAATCATTCCTGAAACACATCAGGTGGAACAGGATATTCAGGCCTATACAAAGTGTTGAGCAGGAATAGCACGAGGTTAATTATACCATGCTAAAAACGCTTTATGATTAGGCCAATAGACAACTACTTTCTGCAACAACCCGAACCGGAAAGAAGCTGTTTGCAATTTCTCCGGCAATATATTCTGCAATCGGATAACCATATCACCGAAGAGTGGAAATATGGAATGCCGTTTTATTGTTATAAAGGCAAAATGTGTTGCTATTTGTGGATGCATAAGAAATTTGGCCAACCTTATATTGGTATTGTTGAAGGTGCCCGTATTAATCACCCCGATTTACTGCAGGAGAAACGCGCCAAAATGAAGATCATGCTAATTGATCCAACTATCGACCTTCCCATAGGCGAAATAGATGAGATCCTAAAAGCAGTTTTAAAACTTTACAGCTGATAACAAACAATCAGGCCCCTCAACAAAGTACATTAAACAATCTTTAATTTTATTTAAGTAAATCATCTACACTTTACTCGTTTATTAAAGTGGCATAACTGATTGCGGGTAATTTAAAAACCGCCTGTCCGTTGGTGACTTTAACTGTCTCCTGCTTCATAGTTAGTTTTTTGGTGGTTACGTAAACCTTAAGTGTGCTTACCTTTTGTGGCAAGCCGGTTAACGTCACCTTACGGGTAGTGCCATTATTTACAAGATGAATTGCATATTTTCCTTTACTGTTATCACCCAAAGCAGCGGAAGATATACCAGGCCTGTTACAGGTTAGCGGCATTGCATACAGATCTTTTGGGGTAATTGATAACTGTTTAAGGTTCCAAAAACGCTGGCCGGGATGCAAAGGTTCATTATTATTAAAAATCCCTCCCCCTATCAGCGGAGAATAATCTGCAGTTAACTGCCATTGCAGAATTGATACCGGCTGGCAAATAGCCAACAAACGCATATACAGATTGATCTCCTGCAAAGCATAAGTTTGCTCCTGAAAAATATCCGGATAATTCCAGGCTGCGGCATCAATACTGCCTTCGCCAACAATCAGCGGCAGATTAAGCTTTGTGGCGGCTTCGGCCCATTTGTCCAGAGTTTCTTTTTCCCAGCCGCGCCAGGAGTGAAAAGATACCGCGCCAATGTAAGGCCGCGCATCCGAATCGGCCATTGCAGGGTAAATAAAGCTGTACGTAGTCGCATCGGAATTATCTCCCAGCAACATTTTAGTTTTAAGGCCTTTAGATGCCATGTAAGCACCCAGTCCTTTTATAAAATTGGCTTGCTCCTGCCCTGTCATACGGATATTGATACCAAGATCCGATTCGTTAAAAGAGAACAGTTTCACCTCAAAGCCATATTTATCTTTGAGTAACAGGATATAATCTGTAATTGATTTATAGATAGCATCCATAGCTGCGGGCTCTAAAGGGTTACCCCAGATGCCTTCCGGGGTGGGCCTGAAATTTGGCGGCCCAACAATGGCCCACTTAGGCGCCGACCATGCGGATAAAATTACCGGCATCCCTAAACTATCTAAACGGCGGGCCATATCCATAGCCTTTTGCACAGCCGGGTGCAGTTTGCCCGAGTTAGCATCAAGAGTTGGGTTGCCATCTTTCTCGGGCTGCCAAAAGCGCCATGGCATTTCTACACGTCCCCAGGCTACACGCAGGTTCTTAAGGCTATAATCAATTACCTGCGGATCTGTCTTTGCGTTTTGGAGGCGAAAATTACCGCCCAGGCCGGCAAAGGCTCGGCCCTGCTTAGTGGTATCAATGCCTAAATTAACAGGCATGTCATCTACATCCCCGGATGCTTGTATAGTGAACCATCGGCTCACTGTATCGCCTGCATGCACGCCATCCAGTTTAAGTGGTATATATAGCTGGATATTGTTATTCCCTTTTGCGGTATCTTTTTTTACAATGATAAGTTCCGGCTTATCAAAGGTTATTTTTAATTGTCTGCTTTGCGAACTCAATACAGCGCCTTTCGCCCGCACATTTACATAGCTATTACCAAGCAAGGGAGTAGTTTGCATTAAAGGATCTTCCGCAACGCCGGAGAGTTTTAGTTTGCTGCCTTCATATTCCTTAGCCGGCAAAGTGATACAAAAGAACACTCCTTTTATAGCTGTATCCTTTTTGGCAACTACCTGTATGGCCACTTTTATTTTACCGGCACTAAGATCTGTAACCGTTTGGCTAAAATAGAGACTATCTATCCGGGTTAAAACTGTTTGGTTTTTATCTTTACGGCTGTAGCGGGGCTGCTGCTTTTCCTTACTTGTAGAGGCAATGTGCATACCATCCTTACTCAAAACTCTCAGGCTCGATTCAAATTCATACAATTGCCCATGTTTACGGATGCCGCTGATATTACCCCAGGGTTCTACTTCGGCCTGGCTGTAAGCATTACCTGCAAACAAGGTGCATCCTAAAATGGCAATGAATAAAAATAAGCGTGTATGTAGCTTGCGAATGGTGTAATTGGTTCTCACGGTAAACAGGTTAGCTTTGTGCCTTAAAATTAGCGTAATAGATATCCTTTTCTCAATGATTTTTTAACATAAACTCATTAAAAACGAACATACATCTGTACGGCTGCGAACGTTCTGTTTAATCGATATGGATTTAGTAATCTGATTTATAGTTATTTGCAACCGTGGCATTTGATTTGTTGCTGATTTTATATATCGAGGGCAACAATGAATAGTAACCTACCACGTATACGGCGCACTTTTTCGCAGGAGCGGTTTGATATCCTGATCAAAAAACAGCGGAACGGAAATGCTACCTTTAACGACCTGACCGAACTGGATGACATTGTAAACCGCGACCCGGCCATAAGAGAAAGCATTTTAGAGGAAATGCACGAGCGTGATAACCCCCAGCAGCCGGGCCCCGGGCAAGACGAGATTATGTTTACGCAGCCGGAAGTACCAAAGCCGCAAACTTTGCTTCAGCAATTGCGCGCTTTTATCAACCGGTTATTTATAGCGCAAACGCATTTATTAAAAACACCTTTTTCTGCTTAACATATCCTATCTTAAGTATTTAAAATACCCGGAAATAAAAAAGCATCTGCTATAATAGCAGATGCTTACGCTTAAATTTTATAGTGATTTATTAAACTACTTTTACATTTACCGCGGTAAGGCCTTTTTTGCCTTCTTCTACATCGAACGTTACGCTATCGTTTTCACGAATTTCGTCGATTAGACCAGTTGAGTGAACAAAAACATCGCTTCTGTTATCACTCTGTGAAATGAATCCAAAGCCTTTTGTGACGTTGAAAAACTTTACAGTTCCTTCTTTTGACATTATACTATTTTTTAATAAGTGAGCAAGGTAGTCATTATTATTGGTATTTTACTTTAAATAAAATTATTTAACGATTATTTTAATACCTCATAGGTAAATCAATTGGTAAAAAATGATGTTATTTAAATTATCACTTTAAATAAAAAATCAAAAGTGGCTTATTTTCAATAAATAAAGTTTACATTTAAGAAAATACGGAACTGCAGTTATCCCACCCAATATTTAATTTTTAGCTAAATGCAAATCAATTAAGCTATTAGCTATTATTCTGCAATATCCATTTAAATATTATCCAACAAATACAACTAAAATAACGCGCCATGGCCAAAGACAAAAACATGATCAAAGAAAAAAAGAAGGAAAAAACGGTTAACATTAATAAGAAAGTTTCTTCTTACCAAAGCGGTAAAACCACATCTTCTGCCGATCTCACTTCTTCAAAGAAAAAATAACCAACATGGACGATAAAACAATAGAAAGCCAAACGCGCCTTTACCTGTACGATCTGATGAACACCGCCAAAGAACATGGCTTTAAAGCAGATGATGTATGGGAGTTTAGCCTGGTTGGCGATGCCGAGAAAACTCGTTTGCAGAAAAGCTACCACCCTACCATTGCAGCCAAAATGCTGCCCGAAGCGGTATTGGAGATTTTTCACAGGATCAAATCGCGTTTGAATCAGCCGTTTAATAAAGACGAGCAATCGCTCGACAAACGCACCATAGTAACCGATAATCTTAATTACCTGGTTGCCTACAACTTAAAAAGGCCGCGCACATAGCATCCGCTGCCGGGTTAACAGTAATGACCTTTTAACCCGGTATACTTCAATTACAGTATAATATCTCCCCGGTTATATTTTTGCTGCTCCACGCTTTGGGGCGGCGGTGGCGGCGCATCATCAAAATCACTTCCCGCTATATAGGTTTTATTATTACCATATTTCGGCTGTTCTGCTTGGGCTGCCGGCGGCGGCAAACTATCCATATCATTACCTGCAATATAGTTTTCAGCCTCGGGCTGGCGGCGTTTTCCGTAGAATTTGGTTTCGCTGAAATGGTCATGGTCGTAAAAATCCGTTCCCAGCATTACATTGGCATCCGGCTTGGCAAACACATTACGAATCTGCGCTTCGGTGTCGGAGTCTATTACTCTTCCCCTTTCGTATAACGGCAGGGCAAGTATCTGTGCTTTGGTGATCTCCGGTATTATTACGTTATCGTCATTCTCGTGTAGTTCGGCAACGCCAATGGGTACCAGTATGCGGCCGTCTTCCAGGTCTATATCATTATTCTCCATGTGCAGAATAATGTACCTCACCTTGTACGATTGCGGGTTGAACAGCATCTCATCCACCTCGCCTATCTTATTACCTTCAGAATCCCGTACATCCCAACCCTGTATATCCGGCTGGCCGTCGGCTATCTCAAAATCGCTTTCGCTAAGTTCTTCCAGCCTGCTATAATCATTGGTGTTTTCTACAAAAGCCATTTTTTTAATATTAAGTTTTGTGATCAATCCTGCGGTTTACTGTTCGGGAACGCTACGATCTCTACGCTCCTGTTTTGCTGCCTTCCCGCTGCAGTTTCGTTTGTGGCAATGGGTTTGGTATCACCCAGCGAATGGATGGATATCATCCCCTCGGCCATCCCGGCGTTGGTAACCAGCCAGTCTTTTACGGCCTCGGCACGTGCCTCGCCTAATTCTTTATTGGCCGATGCCGTACCAGTAGAATCGGCATGCCCATATACGCCTATGGAGGCATTTTTAAAACGCTTTGCCAATGAGCCGGCAATTATTTTTAAGCGCCCCTCGGCATTGGCCTGCAGGGTACTTTGGTCTGCGGCAAATAATATGTTTTCGCCCAGGCCGTAAATTGTGTATTTATCGTTGCCCCTAACCACAATGGCGGTATCGGTAATTTCATCATAGGTAGATTTTGGCATGTCGAAATCTACTGCTTCCCAATCGGGCTGTGTAGTGGCAACTGTTTTACTACTTGTATCTGCCTGGGTAGAGTCGCTGTCGGTTGTTTTTAACGCAGTTGGCTGGTAGCTTTTATTGCAACCGCGCAACAGCATAAACAAAACACCTATAATAACAATTATCAGCACTATCCAGATCCAGACAGGGGTTTTTTGCTTAGGTTGAACATCTAATTGCGCCATGATATTTTTTATAGTATATGTTAATTCACTATATATCAAAGCATCATCAGGGCTTTTGGTTTTAAAAAGTTTGAATAAGAAAAGCAATGGGCTTTATATAAAGCCCATTGCCTGGCGGCAGAAATCGTATACTTATCTATTGCAACTTTATTGTGACCTCCGGGTTAAATCATCGCCCCGAAATAATCTTTCGGGGCAATTTATTACATTCGCTATATGAAGAATACCCAAACCCTGTTTCACTTTGTTAGCACAAAAAGCATAACAAAGCTGCTTGTTATTTCGGCTTTTCTTGCAGGCGGTACTGCCTCTGCGCAAACGAAAGATGCTGTTGTGGATAACATTGTAAAAGAAGAAACCGATAACTCGCACTTGCAAAAGCTTGCGCATGAACTATTTGACGGCATTGGCCCCCGCCTGGTAGGTACGCCCCAGATGGAGAAGGCAGGCCAATGGGCGCTGACTAAATATAAAGAGTACGGTATTACCGCCCGTTACGAAAAATGGGGCGAATGGCGCGGCTGGGAACGTGGTATCTCGCATATTGATATGGTTACCCCGCGCATAAAATCATTAGAGGGTACGCAATTGGCCTGGAGCCCGGGTATGAAAAAAGCGGTTACTGCCGAAACCATCATATTGCCGGAGTTTGCCGATTCGGTAGCTTTTCAGAAATGGCTGCCTGCTGTAAAAGGAAAATTTGTAATGATCTCCATGAACCAGCCAACCGGCAGGCCCGATTATAACTGGACGGAGTTTGCCACCAAAGAGTCTTTTGATAAAATGAAAGCCGAGCGTACCGCGCAAACAGATGCCTGGCGCAAACGTATCAGCAATACGGGTTTAACCGCACGCACTCTGCCGCCTGCATTGGAAAAAGCCGGCGCTGTTGGTGTAATTACCTCTAACTGGTCGGCAGGTTTTGGTGTAGATAAGATCTTTGGCGCTTATACTAAAAAAGTGCCTACGGTTGATATCGCTCTGGAAGATTACGGTATGCTTTACAGGCTAACCGAATCTGGCAGTAAACCAACTATCAAGATCCAAACAGAATCAAAAGAACTGGGTGTAGTACCAACCTTTAACATTATTGGCGAGATAAAAGGAACCGAAAAACCTGAAGAATACGTAATGCTATCAGCCCACTTCGATTCATGGGATGGCGGCCAGGGTGCTACCGATAACGGTACAGGTACTTTAACCATGATGGAGGCTATGCGCATCCTTAAAAAGGTTTATCCTAACCCAAAACGTACGATATTGGTTGGCCACTGGGCCAGCGAAGAGCAGGGACTAAATGGCTCACGTGCTTTTGTAGAAGATCATCCGGAGATTGTTGCCAACCTTCAAGCCTTATTTAACCAGGATAACGGCACCGGCCGCGTGGTGAATATCTCTGGTCAGGGTTTCTTAAACAGTTACGATTATATTGGCCGTTGGTTATCAAAAGTACCGGCTAACATCCGTGAGCAAATTACTACCAACTTCCCGGGTACACCAGGCGGCGGCGGTTCAGATTTTGCATCGTTTGTTGCCGTAGGCGCGCCGGGCTTCTCGCTAAGCTCTAACAGCTGGTCGTACGGTAGCTATACCTGGCACACCAACCGCGATACTTACGATAAAGTTGTTTTTGATGATCTGAAGAGCAATGCTATCCTAACTGCAATATTGGTTTACATGGCCTGCGAAGATCCTGCAAAAACCAACCGCGACAGAATTGTTTTGCCGGTAAACACCCGCACGGGCGAACAAATGAAATGGCCTGCGCAAACCAAAGCAAACCGTAAAGGCGGCCTGGATTAATATCTGAGCCTGTATTGATATAAAAGACCGCTTCCCCTTATGGGAGGCGGTCTTTTTTTGTAACGATTATTTTTTCAACCGATGATTATTCAGCGGATAATTTAAGAGGCAAAGCTTATTTTTGTTGGATGCTCCGGATCAGTCAACTTTGTATATATCCTATTAAATCCTTAGGCGGTATTTCGCTTGATACTGCCCTGGTTACAGATCGTGGCCTGCAGCACGACAGGCGCTGGATGCTGATAGATGCCAATAACCGTTTCTTATCTCAACGGGAAAACACACAACTTGCTCTTTTTCAGTTTGGTATAACACTACGGGGGTTAACCGTAACCTACACACCCGACGCTTCGGTTATTACTATTCCATTTTTACCGGTAAACGGCGAAGTTGTTGATGTTACCATTTGGGATGATACCTGCATGGCACAAATTGTAAGTGATGAAGTTAATGCCTGGTTTACAGAAAGGCTAAATACCCCCTGCCGTTTGGTTTACATGCCCGATAACAGCCTGCGCCCTACCGATCCGCGGTATACAACCGAAGGTACTATCACTTCATTTTCGGATGCGTATCCAATATTAATGATCGGGCAGGCATCGCTGGACGACCTGAACGGCCGCATGGCAGAGCCATTGCCGATGGATCGTTTTCGCCCAAACGTAGTTTTTACAGGTGGCGAACCTTTTAGTGAAGATACCATGAAGCATATCAGCATCAATGGCATTGATATGTATGGCGTAAAGCTCTGCGCCCGCTGTGTAATGACCACCGTTGACCAGCAAAGCGCCAAAAAAGGCAAGGAGCCGCTAAAAACGCTGGCCAGGTACCGCTTAAAAAATAATAAGATCTACTTTGGGCAAAATTTAGTGCAAAACGGCACAGGTGTGCTTAACGTAGGCGATGAACTGCAGGTATTGGAAGTACACCGGGAAGAAAGGTTTTTTATCAAGCCGGTGCCAGTAGTTTAATAAACTTCTTCGGAATGTAGTTTACGGCAATGTTTCTCTGCTACCGTCTTTATCACTTCGTTTCTTTTAAGCAGTAGTTTCCGCATATAGTTTTCCATGAAGTACTTATCTACCAGTTTACCTAAATACCCTAATGGTGAGCGGAAGATAAATTCATCGACCATAATAGTAGCATCGCCTTGTTTGGTGAACTGATGCAGGTGGCGCAGCAGTTTAAACGGGCCTTTTACAATTTCATCTATAAAGTAATCGTTGCTGTTAAACTCGCTGATGCGGATGGTCATGTGCATTTTCAGGCCTAAGTGCTTTGCTTCCCAGGTTACCCAATCATTTAGACCAAGCAAGCCGGATGTTTTGCCTGCGATGGCTTTCTCTCTTGTATGCTGCATAGAATCCAGATGCAAATTAATACTTCTGGAAAGATCGAAACACACCTCTACCGGTGCGTTGATTTTAGTGGTTAGTTTTATAATAGCCATGTTATTAAACCCTCAAACTTAAAATATCATATACGGCGTGTTCTGCTTTGGCAAATGTGAATACAAAGCCGCTATTCAATAAGCGTTTTGGCGTTACCCAGCGGCTTTTTAAGATTAGCTCGGTTTCGGTGCCAATTACTTTAGCGCCAATTTCCAGGAGCCATTGTGGTGCGGGCAATCCAAAAGGGATACCGTACGCCTTACGGATTATCCGCATCAGGTCTTTGTTTTTCACCGCTTCGGGGGCTGTGCAATTGATCAAACCATCCAGCTCGGGGTGTTGTAATACATGCTCGGTTATACGGGCGGTATCATGCTCGTGGATCCAGCTTACGTATTGCTCGCCATCGCCTTGTTTGCCGCCCATACCCAGCTTAACCAGGTTTAACAGACGAGGAAAAACACTGTCGCTGCGGCCAAGGGCAATGCTATGCCGTAAGGCCACTTTGCGTGTGTTTGGCGTATTAGCATCAAAAAAGCTTTGCTCCCACTGTTTACATACATCTATAGAAAACCCGTAACCAATTTCGCCGGTTGCCTCGTCCTGCGGATGGTCTTCCGCATGGCGATAGATAGTGGCAGATACCATATTAATCCATACTTTAGGCGCATCACCAAGCGTGCCTATTACCTTGCCCAGCAACGTAGTGGGCACCACCCTTGAACGGATGATCTCTGCCTGGTTCTCTTTGGTGTAACGGCAGTTAACATTTTTACCGCAAAGGTTGATCAGCAGATCGGCGCCATTAAGTGTGCTTATCCAGTCGCCTTCAGTCTGCCCATCCCAAACAACGGTTTTTATATTGCCTATGGCAGGCGCCGGGTTGCGGCTCAGCAGGATAACTTCATCAGCCAGTTCTTTATAATAATTGGCCAGCACGGTGCCTAAGTAACCGTTACCGCCAGCAAGCACTATTTTATTATATTTCATGATATGTTTAGTTTAAAATAACCAGTAATAAAAGTAACCTGTACACCACCCAGCTAATGGTGAGCAGCCAGCCCAACTGCATTAATTTTGTGCGCCTGATGTGTGCTAAAAACATCAGACCCGCCACGGCTAAAAAGCATAAGGTATATATAAGCGGATTCATGGCTACAAATTTGGCCAGCAGCAATATGGGCAGCAACAATAATGCGCCCGCTAAAGAGATGGTCATCATGTTACCTAAATATTCCCAACGTTTTACGGGAGCATAAAAACTGATCACTATACCTTGAAATAACACCTGACCGCCGCAGATATAGTACTCGCGCAATGGATTACCCAGTGGTACCAGTGGTGTTAAATGATGCGCGTATGCGGTAAGGATACTGCCCACTAACAGCCAGGTAAATAATAAATACGCCAGCCTGTAAGCCAGTTTAAATTCCGGCTGAATGCCCTGTTCCAGATGCGTTGCCGGGATAATTACCCTGCGGTTGTAAGATATAAAAGCATAAACCTTTTTCATTACCCAAACAAAAGGACCGAAATTAAATAGCGGTTTAAATAAAGGCCAGCTGTTACCAATGATCTTAAACAGGCTTTGAATGCCGTAGCTTACCTCCCCTGTTTGGGTGTTTACCAAAGCTATTTCGTTTACGGCGCGCTGCCTGTCAACCACCGGGCAGGCAGCTTCGGGCATGTTCTGATAACTGGCACGGCCACCGTTATCCAGCATGCCAGATTGTGTGAAAGCCTTGGTGTACATTTTGCACATAGGGCATTCGGCATCGTAAAGTATAATGTGGTTGCTTAGCGTTTTCATGATAATTACAGGTTTATTATTTGCATGGTCAAATGTAGATAATAAATTCCGAACTTTCAAAATATATTGAAAGTTTATAATAAAAAATAAAAAAGGTAAAATTTAGGATATCTATGAAAGAATAATAAAGACGCTGTAATTATTCAGGGGCGAGATTTACTTAAGGCAGTTTCACCTTATACACAGCGAATGGGTAAGAAACCTCATCCTCTCCCCCATTATATTTAGGCAGGCGATGCATTTGCGATGCGCTTACATACAGGTAGCCATCGCTGCCGATACCGAAAGAATCCGGCCAGATCAGGCGATCGTCTTGCACCAGCGTATGCAGTTTTCCATCAGGAGTTACGTATTGTATAGATTTATCGGGGGAATTGCTCAGGTAGATATTGCCCTTACCATCGGCTATCATACCGTGGCAAACGCCTGTTTCTGCAACCATTTCTACCTTTGTGGATAGGTCGGCATCGGTTAAACTGCTATTGGCCAGGTATTCGGTAGCAATGCGGTATAATTTGGTCTGATTGATAGCCCTGAAATAGAAGTATTTATTGTCTTTAGTGAGTGCTATGCCGTTAACGTTAGATACAAAAGGTCTGCCGTCTTTATCCGCCACATCCTTACCATCAAGGTGCAGCTTAAATCCAGGCTGTACAATGGTCGATTTATCATCTTTTAAGACAACGCGGCTTTTACCGCTCTGCAGATCAAGCACTATAATGGCATGCAGGCCCGGATCCGACAGGTAAGCCAGGTGTTTACTGTTATCAATACAAATATCATTGAGGGCGCTTTTATCTTTAGGCAGATCGTCAAAAGTGTAGATATGTTTTACCTGGTTATCAACCAGGCTTATCTGTATTAGTTTAAATTGTCCCTCCTTACTTGTGCTAGTGCCAATAATGGCCGCGCCGCCTCCGGGGGCAGAATCCAGCACCCAAAGATTATTCTGGTCGTCGGCGTAAAGGTCTTGCACGTTTACAAAATGGTTGGCGGGCTGGTCGGGTATAAACTTGTTCCATTCTTCGTTAGGAAATGCAACGCGCTTACCATTTACAATTTCTGTTAACCCATATAAAAAAGGCTCGCGCTGCGGAAAAGATACAAACAGGCGGTTACTTGCAGGCGCAACGGTAACCCCTATCGGCTGGTATTTACCAAAGGCAGCCACTTCAATTAATTTAGTGCTCTTTTGTGCCGGTGCATCGTATATTGTTGCCATAGTAAAAGCTATTAACAGTATCCTTTTCATATTATGAACGTGTCTTTATCAAATAAGTATAAAAAGCTGGTTTTGGTTTGAATATTAACCACATTTTAAATCCGCTTAATTCAAAATAAAAAATAAATGTGTGTATAAACAGCTAACATAAAATTTACTTGTTAAAATCGCGTTGTTAATTTTTGTTGTCGCAGCTATGAAATAGTAGCATAAATTTCCATCTTTACCCAATGTTCAGAAGTATAAGCAACCGATACCTGAGATATTTCACCATCTTAATATATTTTGTAATCCTGTTTTTTTGTGCCATAGAGTTAAATTTTCTTTGGCTGTTTGGCTACTCGCCTGATATGGAGGATATTAAAACCCCCACCATGTCGGTATCTTCGGAGGTATACACAGCCGATGGCAAACTGATAGGCCGTTTTTACAAGGAAAACCGTTCCCCTGTTGATTTTAAGGGCATCTCCCCTAACCTCGTTAACGCTCTTGTAGCTACCGAAGATGCACGTTTTTACAAACATGGCGGGGTAGATTTTTACGGCTTTGTAACCAGTATGGTATCTACCGCCAAAGGAGACAGGCGCGGCGCAAGTACCATTACCCAGCAACTGGCAAAAAACCTTTTCAATACACGTAAGCGTAAATCGCAGGGTGTGGTTAGGCATATCCCGGTGTTGCGTACGGTTGTTTTTAAATTTAAAGAGTGGCTTACCGCTTTTAAAATAGAGCACATTTACAACAAGCAGCAGATCCTTACCATGTACTTTAATACCGTTCCGTTTGGTAACAATTCTTACGGTATTAAAACGGCTACTTTAAGGTACTTTAATAAAACGCCCGACCAGGTAAACCCCGCCGAAGCGGCTACCCTTGTAGGTATGCTCAAAGCAACATCAACCTACAACCCTAAAAATTACCCCGAACGCGCTGTTGAACGCCGCAACGTGGTATTGGGCCAGATGCAAAAGTATGGTTACCTCAGCAAAGCCGATTTTGATGCCAGCAGCCACACTGCCCTAAACCTCGACCTAAGTTACGTGGACAACACCGGCCAGGGCGATTCTTACATTCGCCGCGCGGTTGAGAAATGGCTGGATAAATGGTGTAAGGATAACGGTTACGACCTTTACGAAGACGGCCTTAAGATCTACACCACTATTGATAGCAAACTGCAGCAATATGCCGAAGAAGCGGTTGCCGAAAAGATGAAGATGCTGCAAAGGCGCTTTAATAATCTTTGGGGGGATAAAAACCCATGGCGGGATAGCAAAGGGGTTGAGATAAAAGATTTCCTGCTGAAGGCCGAGCAAAGGCTGCCCATTTACAAGCTGTTAAGCAAAAAATATAAAGGCGATACCACCCAGATAAATGCCTACTTCACTAAAAAGAAACGCATGAGCGTTTTCACCTGGAAAGGCGATCAGGATACCACCTTCTCCAGCGTGGATTCTATTAAATACTACACCAAAATTCTGAATACCGGCATGATGACCATGGAGCCTTCAACCGGTAAAATAAAGGTTTGGGTTGGCGGTATCGATCATAAATACTTTAATTACGACCATGTAAACCAGGCCAAGCGCCAGGCTGGTTCTACTTTTAAGCCATTTGCCTACGTTACCGCGCTGGATAACGGTTTTACCCCCTGCGATAAGTTTACAGATAAACCAATCACCATTAAATATAAAGATAACGGCAAGGATGATCAATGGAGTCCTAACAATGCCGATTTTCATTTCTCGTACCGCGAGATGTCGTTACGTTGGGCGATGGGTAAATCCGTAAACTCTATTACCGCACAGGTTACCGAGCATGTTGGCTGGGACAAAATTGTAGAATACGCGCATAAAATAGGTATCGAAAGCCCGCTTAAAGCAGTGCCATCGGTATCACTGGGTTCTAATGACGTATCGGTATTTGAAATGGTAAGGGCTTACAGCACTTTCCTTAATAAAGGCGAAAAGGTAGATCCGTTGCTGGTTACCAAAATAACCGATCAGCGCGGAGAAGTGATCCAGGAATTTACCCTGAAAGCCGAACGTGTGTTGAGCGAAGAAACCGCATGGCTGATGCTGTATATGTTCCGCGGTGGTATGGAAGAACCGGGCGGCACCTCGCAGGCGCTTTGGGAATACCCCGGCCTTTGGAAAAAGGATAACCAGATTGGCGGCAAAACCGGTACCTCCAGCGATTACGTCGATGGCTGGTATATGGGGATCACTAAAGACCTCGTAACAGGCATTTGGGTTGGTGCCGATGATCGCAGCGTGCATTTCACCAGTTCCGAAACCGGGGAAGGTTCGCACACCGCCCTGCCTATTTTTGGCAGCTTTATGGAGAAGGTATATGCCGACCCAAAATCGGGCTACAGCTACGGGCCGTTCCCTAAACCCTGGGTTAAGATCACCAAGGAATACATGTGCCCTTCGCCGCGTTTCTCTTCGGCTGATACAACAGCTACCGACAGCCTGGATATGCAGGTAGATACCACCGGAGTAATAACCGAACCTGCACCGGCAGAAAACCCTGAAAACAACACACCTGCACCTAATAAATAGAAAAAATCAGTGTTTGCTTTAGGCGAGGCTTTTAATTAAATTAGCAATATTCTTAAATTGGCTTTATGAATAAACGTTACTCTTATTATTTAAAATTCCCGTTTATATTATGCTGCCTTGTGGTTGCTTTGCTGTTTAACCAGCAGGCAAAGGCGCAGTATTTCGGGCAAAACAAGGTACGGTATAAAAATCTCAAATTTAAGGTTTACAAAACCCCGCATTTCGAGATCTACTATTACATTAAAAACGACAGCCTGCTAAAGCGTTTTGCGCAGGAGAGTGAATTGTGGTACACCTTGCACCAGCAGGTTTTTCGCGATACATTTAATAAGCCCAACCCTATTATATTATACGCCAACCACCCCGATTTTCAGCAAACCACAGCTATCGACGGCGAAATTAGCGTAGGTACAGGCGGTATTACCGAAGGTTTAAAAAACCGTGTTGTGATGCCGTTTATGGAAACCAACCAAACCACGCGGCATGTATTAGGCCACGAGTTGGTGCATGCCTTTCAGTATCATACCCTATTGGGGCACGATTCATCAAGCTTTGAGAATATTGGCAACCTCCCCTTGTGGATGATAGAAGGTATGGCCGAGTATCTGTCCATTGGAAAAAAAGATGCGTACACGGCCATGTGGATGCGTGATGCATACCTTAACCATGATATCCCCACGGTAGAAGCCTTAACAACCAGCAGTAAGTATTTTCCGTATCGTTATGGCGAGGCATTCTGGTCGTTCCTGGGCTCTACTTATGGCGATACTATTATAGTGCCTTTCTTTAAAAATACGGCACGGTATGGTTTAGAATACGGCATCAGGCGAACGTTTGGCTATGATGATAAAACGCTCTCGCGATTGTGGCAAAATTCCATCGAATCTACTTACAAGCCCTATTTAAAAGATACGGTGCAAACGCCTGTGGGTATCAAAGTGATTGATGATAAAATTGGCGGCGATCTTACCGTTGCACCATCCATCAGTCCCGATGGTAAGTACATTGCATTCCTGTCATCAAAAAGTTTATTCAGTATCGATCTCTACCTCTCCGATGCCAAAACGGGGCGCATTATTACAAAGTTGACCAGTAAGGTATCTAACACGCACATAGACGAATTTAACTTTATAGAATCGGCAGGTGCATGGTCGCCGGATAGCAAGAAGTTTGCTTTCAGCGTGTTTAACAAAGGCCGCAACCGCATGCTGGTGGTAGATGTACCCAATGGGCGTGTGCTGAATGATGTATCTATGGGTAAGGCCGAGCAGTTTAGTAACCTTACCTGGTCGCCGGATGGAAAGAACGTAGCCTTCCAGGCGCTATCAGAGGGGCAGGGCGATATCTACATGTATAACTTTGATACTAAAATAGTTAAACAGCTTACTAATGATAAGTATTCTGATTACCAGCCTAACTTTTCCAGGGATGGTAAAAAGATCGTCTTCTCCAGCGACAGGGCAACTTATGATAAAGTACTATCGCAGGAATTAACCTTTAACCTGGCAGAGATTGATATTGCAACGGGGCTGATAACCGATATTAACGTATTTAACCACGCCAATAACCTTAATCCGCAGTATTCTTCTGACGGTACGCAGGTTTATTTCCTTTCTAACAGGGATGGTTTCCGCAACATGTACCGCTACACATTTGCCACCGGCAAGGTTGAACAAATGACCGAGCTTTTTACCGGCATTTGTGGCATTACCGAATTTTCGCCGGCGCTGAGTTTATCTGCCAATAACGATGTGGTTTACTCTTATTACCGTGCGCAGAAGTACCAGATCTTCAACGCCAAAACCACCGATTTTAAACCCGTAGTGGTTGATGGTGGCGTAATTAACTTTGATGTTGCCTTATTGCCCCCTACCCGTGCGGTAGGTGTCGACCTGATCAACGCCAACCTGAACAACTACCTGGCTTATCCAAAGATCCCGATAGATTCTATTCGCTCTATTCCATACAAGCCCAAGTTTAAATTAGATTACCTGGCCAGCAGCGGTATCGGCGCTTCCGTAGGTTCTTATGGTACCGGTTTATCAAGCGGCATCCAGGGTGTGTTCAGCGATATTTTGGGCAGGAACCAAATTTATGCAGGCGCTGCTGTTAATGGCGAAGTATATGATTTTGGCGGGCAAGCCGTATATATTAACCAGCAGGGGCGCTGGAACTTTGGTTTTGGCTTGTCGCACATACCTTATCAATCGGGTACCTACGGCGTTACACCAACTACAAAAACTTACGATGGTAAGGATGTAAACGTGCTGGATCAGCATACCGATATCATCCGTACGTTTGAAGATGCGGCTCAGGTATTTACCTCATACCCGCTTTCGAGATCGGTACGAGCAGAGATCGGTACCGGCATTGCACGCTATTCATACCGGGTAGATCGTTATAGTACCTATTACCCTTACACCACAACCGTGGTTGACGGCCAAACAATAACGCAGATAGGCGGGGCTATTGATTATGACAGGCATAAAATAAGCCGCGAACAGTTCCGCAGCGAAACCGGGTACGATCTCATCCCTTTTACAACTTACCATATAAACACCGCATTAGTTGGCGATAACTCTTATTTTGGTATAGCGGCTCCATTAAACGGCTACCGTTACCGGTTAGATGCTGAGTATAACTTTGGTACTTATAAATTCTTTGCACCAACTATTGACCTGCGGAAGTATGTGCGTGTACAGCCGGTTACATTTGCAGCAAGGTTATACGGTTATGGCCGCCTTGGTGATGATGCCCGCGGACTGTACCCGCTATTTATTGGCTACCCGTTCTTGATAAGAGGTTACGAGGCTCAGTCTTTTTATAATTCGCAAAACGCAACCACCAATAATTTCACGATAGATCAGCTTTCGGGCAGCCGTATTGCTGTGGCTAACTTCGAAATGCGTTTACCTTTCACCGGCCCTGAAAAGTTGGCGGCGATAAAGTCGAAATTCTTATTCACCGATCTTAACGTATTTTTTGATGCCGGTTTAGCCTGGAACAAGGGCGACAAGATCCAGTTTAAAACTAACCCGGAGTTATTGAGAAGCGAGCCTGTTACTGATTCAAACGGACAACCCATTATCGACCCTACTACCGGGCAGCAAACCATCACCAATGTTTACAGCCGCGTGCCTGCATTAAGTGTGGGTATATCATTAAGAGTCAATATTTTCGGATACTTTGTAATTGAACCGTACTACGCTATTCCATTTAACCGCTCGGATACCAAAAAACCTGTATTTGGCTTAACGTTTGCACCGGGATGGTAATATGAAAGTTTAACAAATTCCAACCACATTACGAAAGGATTAAGGACCACGGTTCTTGATCCTTTTTTATTTGTATACAGTTGGTTAACTCAATTAATGCTACCCTGTTATGACATGTTTTTAGCACAATATTTCGTAAATTTATATAAACAGGGCATCAGATTATCTGACAGCCTTTTGCTATTAAAATTATAAAAAGCACCAAATGAAAAAGTCAATTTCAGCAATACTGATAGTAAGCATATTCGGCATCATAAGCTGCCAGAATATTAACGGACAAAACAAAAAAGAGCAGGCAAACAGACCGAAAAGCAAAACTGCTGCCGAATGGAAGAAGATACTAACGCCAAACGAGTATCATATTTTGGTAGAGAGTGGTACCGAGGCACCTTATAAGAACGCGTATTACGATAATCACCAAAAAGGTATTTATGTAAGCGCCGCCACCGGCGACGTATTATTCAGCTCTGCCGATAAATTCGACAGTGGCACCGGCTGGCCAAGCTTTGTAAAAGCGGTTGACGCTAACAAGGTAGAAATTGTTAGAGATAACAGCTTTGGCATGAGCCGTGATGAAGTTATTGAAAAAAGCACCGGCCTGCACCTGGGCCACGTGTTTGATGACGGCCCTGCGGACAGGGGCGGCAAAAGATTCTGTATGAATTCGGGAGCTCTAAAATTTATTAAAAAGTAACCGCCCGGCGTGCAGGTTGTATAGAAGGCCGTCCGTAAATGGATGGCCTTACTTTTATGCCGCTTTCGTAATTAAGGCCAATGGTAAGGTCAACCCAATCAGGGTTTACTGCTCTTATTAATTTCTCTTTTTGCGGCCTGGTGTAAGTGCTTACATATTTAAAGCGTTCCATGGCCTGTTCCTCGGTATTTATTTCTTCAAAATAAACCAAACGGTTTAGTTGCTGTGCGTTATCAAAAAATAAGGTAGGCATATCGCTGTAAAACTTTAAGGTTTTTAGCAGATCTGTGCACATACCTACGTGTAAATTCTTCCTGTTCCTGTCGGTGATAATATAAACGAACCTCTTCATTTGATAAAAAAATTTGCCGGTTAAAAAATAATTACTAACTTTATGAGCATAAAATTACTAATAAATTTAGCAATTCCAAATTTTATGGCAAATATTTCTCAAAATATTAAGTTCCTCCGAAAAAAGAAAGGATTAACACAGCAGCAATTCGCAGACCAGGTAGGTATAAAACGCTCTTTAGTAGGCGCATACGAAGAAGAACGTGCCGAACCTAAATACGAACTACTAAAAGTATTAGCATTGTTCTTTGATGTATCTATTGATGATTTTATCAATGAAACCATCGACGAAAAGTGGGCGCCTAAACCCAAAGGCAACCCTGCCAACCTGCGTGTGCTAAGCATTTCTGTAGATAAGGAAGATAATGAGAATATTGAATTGGTACCTTTAAAGGCAAGCGCAGGCTATTTAAATGGCTACGCAGATACCGAGTATGTGGCGCATTTGCCAAAATTATACCTGCCTATGTTTAAACATGGTACCTACCGTGCGTTCGAGATCAAGGGCGATTCGATGCTGCCTTTAGTATCGGGTACTATAATAGTAGGCGAATACCAGGAAAACTGGGCCGATGTAAAAGCTGGCGAAACGTACGTGATCATCTCTAAAAGTGATGGCATAGTATATAAGCGTGCCGGCAATAAATTCAAAGAGAATAAAAAGCTGAAGCTGATATCTGATAATCCGGTTTACGATCCGTATGAGATCAGCGGCGAAGATGTATTGGAAATATGGAAGGCCAAGGCATTTATATCAACCCACTTCCCTATGCCAACGCCCGAGCCTACTATGGAAAGCCTCACCAGTATGATGGCTCAGATGCAGCGCTCTATAGCTAATCTGCAAGGCAACAATTAAGTTACACGGCTGCGATTAAACTATTGGTTTCTATCTTTATCCAAACATCAATTACAACTAAAAAAATAAAGATGAAAAAAATTATGTTAATCTGCTGTTTCCTTGTTGGGATCACAGCGGTAAGTCGTGCCCAGGGCGGTGGTAGAATGAACGCCGCCGATAGGATCAAAGCCATGAAGGAAAGCCTTAAGCTAACCGACGACCAAGTAACTAAAATTACTGCTATTTATGCAACACAAGCAAAGCAAATGGACAGCCTGCGCAACGCAGGTGGCGACAGATCTGCAATGCGCCCGTTAATGCAGGCTACTAACGAAAAAGTAAAAGCTGTTTTAACTGCTGAGCAGGCAGCTGCTTACCAGAAAGAAATGGACGAAAGACGCGCCCGTATGCAAAACGGCGGTGGCGGCGGTGCCCCTCCACAGAAATAATTCTTTTTAGAGTAATAAATGAAGCGGCTACAGGCCGCTTTTTTTATTTTAGCAGAAATTTACCGGCAATTGAATTCAACAAAAACGTTTATTCAGAACAGGCTCAAGGAGCGGCAAGCTACAGGCACCTATCGCATACTACGGCCGGAAAACGATCTGATTGATTTTTGCTCTAACGATTATCTCGGCTTCGCGCGTTCCGCAATCTTAAAAGCAGCTATAAGCAGCGAAGTAAATAGCCATCCGCTGAGTTTAAACGGGGCAACCGGTTCGCGACTGTTATCGGGCAATTTGGCTTACACCGAAGAACTGGAGCAAGAGATTGCCGTATATCACCAAAGCGAAGCCGGTTTGCTATTTAATTCCGGGTATGATGCTAATGTTGGTCTGTTCTCATCATTGCCGCAAAAAGGTGATACCATTATCTGCGACGAGCTTATTCATGCATCAATTATTGATGGTGCGCGGCTAAGCCATGCCAACCGGTACACCTTCAGGCATAATGATCTGGAAAGCCTGGAGGGCAAATTAAAGCAGGCCAAAGGCATTGTATACGTAGTGATAGAAAGCGTATATTCTATGGATGGCGATACCCCTCCTGTTTATGAGATTCTTAAACTAACTGAGGCATACGGCGCGCATTTAATTGTAGATGAAGCCCATGCGGTGGGTTTATATCCAGCAGGTTTAATTGTACATTTAAATTTACAACAACGCATATTTGCCCGGGTGGTAACATTTGGCAAAGCTCTTGGCTGCCATGGGGCCATTGTATTGGGCACCAACGCACTGCGCAATTACCTCATTAATTTTGCCCGGTCGTTCATTTACACTACCGCGGCATCTTTCCACCAGTTGGCCGCTATTAAAATGGCTTACCAGCAATTGGCTGCATCTGCAACAGGGATACAGCAGCTTCATGAAAACTTAGCCTTTTTTACGCAAAATATCCCGCAGGATAGCATGTATAATTTAATCAAAAGCGAAAGCGCTATCCAATGCTTGTTGCTTAACAGTAATGATAAAGCCCGGCAAGCGGCCAAACAACTGCACGATACAGGTTTTGATGTTCGCCCTATCCTGAGCCCAACGGTAGCAGTCGGAAGCGAGCGCATCAGGATCTGTCTGCATTCATTTAATACTACAGAGGAAATTATGCTGCTTACATCAACCATAAACAACATTATTAATGCATACTAAACCATTATTTGTAACAGGCATAGGTACGGGCATAGGCAAAACCCTGGTGGCTGCTGTACTGGTAGAGAAACTACAAGCCGATTACTGGAAACCTATCCAATCCGGCGACCTGGACGCATCAGATACACTGAAAGTACAGGGCCTGGTATCCAATCCCAAAACGATATTTCATCCTGAAACTTACCGTTTAACCCAGCCCTACTCCCCGCACAAATCGGCAGAACTGGACGGCATCGTTATAGATGAAAACAAAATTTCATTACCGCAAACGAATAACACCTTAGTTATTGAAGGTGCCGGCGGATTAATGGTACCCTTAAACGATCATTTCCTGATGGTTAATCTTATTAGCCAGTTAAACGCTGAAGTAATACTGGTTTCGCAGAATTATTTAGGGAGTATAAACCATACCCTGCTTTCTGTAGAATTATTAAAGCAGCGCGGTATCCCGGTTAAAGGGATCATTTTTAATGGTGAGAGCAATGCCTCATCTGAAGAATACATCCTTAATTATACAAAACTACAGCTTTTAGGCAGGTTGCCTGTGTTAAAGATAAAGAGCATTGATAAAGAAGCTGTTATTAAATCCGGCGAGTTGTTTATTTTATAAGCTGTTGTAATAAGTTACCAGTTTAGCCAAGTCTGCATCTTTTTTAAAATCAACCTTATTGGTTTTAATGTAGGCCTCTAATTGTGTCTCTTTATCGCTTAAAGTTGCTAAAAGTGATTTTTTATCATTTTTAACAGCGGTTGCATTACCATCTATCACAAGATAGTATTTTGTTTTATCTATAAAAGATCGCGTTTTGGCTGCCGAACCGATATTTTGCGTCTCAAAAATCACCTTAACGATTTTTTTGATAAGCTGTACTTTACCATCGCTTAGCACTTCAAAATAAGCGGCAGGCTTAATACCATCAATCCCTTTATAGCCGTTGCGATAACGCCTTGCTAATGTGGCGTCTATTTGCGTTGGGTTTAAAGTAAACTCCTGTACAGGCACCACAAAGGCCATTGCCTCGCCTGCCTTATCTTTAAAATATACCTCATCATCTAAAAGGTTATATTTTAGCATTATCGGTTCTTTATTGGTAACCCCGTTAGCCAGTTTAACTGTTCCGGCTATCCAATCGTCATACAAATACGGCGACCCTTCTATGTTGGTATAATCTTTTGTCATGAGGGGTTTGTAATCCTGTTGGTGCACAAACTGGGCGGTTGCTGTATTCAGCGATAATCCGCAAGTAACCAGTAGGATATATGACAGGTGTTTCATACACAAGTTTACTGAAAATGGCCGAGGCCTTTGTGCGTCATAAAGAATAATTTTTACAATGCGCTAAGAAACCTAAGCGTAAATATTAAGTTTGTTATAAAATAACCATACCAATTATAAAGGGGAAACCTATATAAAATGAAAAATATAACAGTTATCGGTTCAGGCACCATGGGTAACGGTATTGCCCATACATTTGCGCAAAACGGTTTTAATGTATCCCTGGTAGATGTTAATGAGAACGCCCTCCAAAAGACTCTCCAAACCATTGCCGGCAACCTCGACAGGCAAATTAAAAAAGGAACTATAGCTGAAGCAGCAAAAACTGCTACGCTGAGCAATATAAAAACCTATACCGATGTAACAGAAGGCGCAGCCAATGCCGACCTGGTAGTAGAAGCCGCCACTGAAAACCGAGATATAAAGCTGAAACTCTTTAAACAGCTCAGCGAGGTTTGCAAAGCAGAAGCTATACTGGCATCAAATACCTCATCTATTTCCATTACCGAGATTGCAGCGGCAACCAAAAATCCTGCACAGGTAATAGGCATGCATTTTATGAACCCGGTGCCGGTGATGAAATTGGTAGAAGTTATCCGCGGATATGCTACAACAGATGCGGTTACCAAAGCCATTATGGAGCTATCGGTAACCCTGGGCAAAGAGCCTGTTGAGGTGAACGATTACCCCGGTTTTGTGGCTAACCGTATTTTAATGCCCATGATAAACGAAGCCGTTTATACCTTGTTTGAAGGCGTAGCAGGCGTGCAGGAAATTGATACCGTAATGAAACTGGGTATGGCCCACCCTATGGGGCCATTGCAACTCGCAGATTTTATTGGGCTCGACGTTTGCCTGGCTATATTAAATGTATTGCACAAAGGTTTTGGTAACCCCAAATATGCCCCCTGCCCCCTGTTGGTGAATATGGTGATGGCCGGCCACCTGGGCGTAAAATCTGGCGAAGGTTTTTATAAATACACCCCGGGAAGCAAGGAAAGCGTAGTAGCTGCCAAGTTTAACTCAACTGCCATTTAAGGGAAAATCTAATTTTATTGTCATCCTTGAGGAACGAAGGATCTAATGTGCAACATGCATGTCGGCGATTAAATGCTTCGTTTCAACAATGCATCGGGAAAAGTAACGGTTAATTTCTCCATCTGCACATTTAAAATTTGCACACCTGCACATCTTAAAAGATCTTCCCTGGGTTCAGGATTCCATTAGGGTCAAACACGCTTTTAATACCTTTCCATAAGGCAAAATGTATTGGCGTATATTTTAAGGGCATATAATCTTTTTGTACCACGCCTATGCCATGCTCGCCGGAAATGGTGCCGCCTAAGCCAACGGTTAGTTCAAAGATCTCGGTGATGCCATCTTTCAGTTTATTGTTCCAGTCGTCATCGCTCATGCCTGCCTTAATAATATTTACGTGCAGGTTGCCATCACCGGCATGGCCGTAACAAACGGATGAAAACCCGTAGCGGCTGCCAATCTCTTTAATGCCGTTGATCAGTTTGGGTAAAGCGGCCCTCGGCACAACAGTATCTTCTTCTTTATAAACTGAATTAGATTTTACCGATACGGCCATAGTACGTCTGATGCGCCAGATCTCTTCCTTCTGGGCGGAGGAATCGGCAAAAAGTACATCCTGGCAATTGTGGGCCTCCAATACTTCGTTTATCTTTTCGCAATCAGCAAAAATCACGTCCTGGCTGGTGCCGTCGGCTTCTATCAGTAAGAAAGCCTCAATGCCGTTCTTCAGTTCAAAGCTTAGCCCGTCGTGCTCCATTACCCACTCTATCCCCTTTCGTTCCATAAATTCTAACGCCGACGGAATAATACCCGCCCTGAATATGGCTGATACAGCCGCGCATGCATCTTCATTAGAGGTAAACGACGCAAGCATTAAAGCATCTAGTGTAGGCCTCGGTATCAGCTTGGTTACAATTTTGGTTACTATGCCAAGCGTACCCTCCGACCCAATCAGCAACTGCGTAAGGTTGTAACCCGAAGCATATTTAAGTGTGTTAGCACCCGTCCAGATGATCTCACCGGATGGCAGCACCACTTCCAGGTTCAGCACATACTCTCGGATGGTACCGTATTTTACTACCCGTGGGCCGCCGCTGCAATTGGCTACGTTGCCGCCAATAAAACAGCTGCCCTTACTTGCCGGGTCAACGGGGTACAGCAAACCTTTTTCGGCTACGGCATTAATAAACAACTCGGTTATTACACCCGGCTCTACAACGGCCTGCAGGTTTTGCTCGTCAATATCAATGATCTTGTCGAACCGTTCCATCGAGATCATTAGCCCACCATTAATGGCCAGTGCGCCGCCCGCCAAACCAGTACCTGCCCCTCTTGGCGTTACCGGGATGAGATGGCTGTTGCAAAGCTGCATCAGTTGCGAAACTTCCTGCGGCGTTGCGGGTTTTACAACTACTTCCGGGTAATAAACCAGGTCCTCGGTTTCATCGTGACTGTAATTCTCTATGGCTGCCGGTGTGCTCAAAACAGCATCTGCGCCAACAATGGCGGTAATTGCCGAAAGGATGTCGGCTGTAATTTTATTAAAGCTCATTTTTTGTGAGGTCTTTATTGTAACTGATGGTAACAACCGAGTTTTTAACCGGCCCGCCCAATGCCGGGTTGGCTTTTTTAATAGTTACGGAGGCGATCTTGATAAAAGGATTAGTAGCTATAATGCTATCTATAATACCCTGTGCAACGGTTTCTATAAGTTTGCGGGTATGCAGCATTTCCGTTTTTGCGATGACGTAAAGCTCTTCGTAGTTAACCGTGTTGCTTATTTTATCATCATCAAAGATGTTTTGATTAGCGAAGATCACCTCAATATCAACTATAAAGCGGGTGCCCAAAACCTGTTCTTCCGGGTAAAAACCGTGATAAGCAAAAAACTCTGCGCCCTCTAAAGCTACTTTTACCATGTTTCAAAAGTAACGGATTATTTGATAAAATTTAATTCTGGTTAACATAAGCGTTAAGTGTTCCGCTTTGCATAATTAGTGTTCCGCTGAGTGTTCCGTTTTGCACGGGTTGGTGTTCCGCTGCGTTCCGCTTTTTAATTAGCGGAACAGCGGAACGCCGGAACAAAACTCTCCCGGAAAATATTTCATAGCAAAACCTATGTTTAGATCGTTTAAACATGGTTTTTGATACAAAGTGGCCTCTGGCATGTAAAAACAAAGATTTGATACTGTTTATCTCGTACCCAAATCAATATATTTGGCCAACCAATACGTAATACCATGGCCAGAACCGACCTGTACGAAGCACCCGATTACTATCTTTTAGACGAGCTTTTATCCGAAGAGCACAAGCTGATCCGCCAGTCGGTACGCGATTGGGTGAAGAAAGAGCTGAGCCCGGTTATTGAGGATTACGCTCAGAAAGCCGAGTTCCCTATGCACCTGCTAACAGGCTTGGCCGAAATAGGTGCCTTTGGGCCAAGTATCCCCGTGGAGTACGGAGGGCTTGGGCTGGATTATATGGCCTACGGTATTATTATGCAGGAAATAGAGCGCGGCGATTCGGGCATTCGTTCAGCATCATCTGTACAGGGTTCGCTGGTGATGTATCCTATTAACGCCTATGGTTCCGAAGAGCAGAAACATAAATACCTGCCCAAACTGGCCAGCGGCGAATTGATGGGCTGCTTTGGCCTCACCGAGCCCGACCATGGCAGCAACCCCGGCGGTATGACAACCAACATAAAAGACATGGGCGACCACTACCTTTTAAATGGTGCCAAAATGTGGATTTCTAACGCGCCCTTTGCAGATATCGCTATCGTTTGGGCAAAGGACGAGGCCGGCAAGATCCGCGGATTGATTGCCGAACGCGGCATGGAAGGTTTCAGTACGCCGACTACGCACAACAAATGGTCGTTGCGTGCATCGGCAACGGGCGAACTGGTGTTTGATAATGTACGCATCCCGAAAGAGAATATCCTGCCGAATGTATCCGGTTTAAGAGGCCCGCTGGGATGCCTTAACCAGGCGCGTTATGGCATTGCCTGGGGGGCTTTAGGCGCTGCTATGGATTGCTATGATACTGCATTGCGTTATTCAAAAGAACGCGTGCAATTTGGGCGCCCTATAGCAGGTTTTCAGCTCCAGCAAAAAAAATTGGCCGAAATGATCACCGAGATTACTAAAGGTCAACTGTTAGTTTGGCGTTTGGCCACTTTAAAAAATGAGAACCGCGCTACCGCTGCCCAAATCTCTATGGCCAAGCGCAACAGTGTAGAAACAGCTATAAACATAGCCCGCGAGGCCCGCCAAATGCTTGGTGGGATGGGCATCACAGGTGAATACCCAATAATGCGACATATGATGAACCTTGAGTCGGTAATTACGTATGAAGGTACTCACGACATACATTTATTAATAACAGGGATGGATGTTACCGGCGAGGATGCGTTTAAGTAATAATTTATTGCAACTTATAGTTAATTATCTTCCTGTATATTATATTTGTTGTCAAAGTGTTTAACTGACCCTAAAACATTGATTCGCAAATTGATTTTTTCTGCCAGGATATCACATGTCCGGCTGCTTTGGCTTTTTATTTTACTTATCTCTTTTGGCGCCTGTACTAAAAAAGGCACCGATAATGGTGATTATTCTCCTGAATTTAAGAACCTCAACAAACAAATGGATAAGATCTGGGCTACAGGTCGTATTAAAGAAGGTTTGCATTTTCTTGATTCGGGTTTTGTTCATCTTCCCAATCCTACCAATAACGATAAATTCAGAAGGTATTCGTTACACTACGTTTACTATCAGAAAACCATATTTAAGTATGATACAGCTTTGGTTTATGCAGATAGCATGCTGATGACAGCACGTAAAAGCATAAACAATAAACAATATGCCTCGAATTTTGCCGAAGGGAACTTTTGCCGGGGCGATGCTTTATTTGAACTTAAGCAGTTTACTGATGCTTACCAATCCTACTATCAGGGATATTTAACCGGTAAAAATTATGTGAACATAGCTGCCCTTTCTGATTATACTTATCGTATGGGCATGATCATGTATAAGCAGGGCCATTATAACCTGGCTGCAAAATACTTTAAGGATAGTTTTAAACAAAACCTGCAGGATGCCGCCCAGATAAACCGTGGCTTTGTGGGCTTTTACCGCCGACAGGAATTGCTGGATAATATTGGTTTAAGCTATCGCCATAATCATCAAAATGACAGCGCTTTAGTGTATTTTGATAAAGCTTTGGCTATTATAGAAGGAAATGCCCCCCTCTTCCCCGAGCGTGCCCAGCATATAGATATGGCGAGGGGTGTTGTTTACGGTAATAAATCTGAAGTTTACGCCCAGCAGGGTAACAATGCCCAGGCCATTGCGTTGCTTAAAAAGAGTATAGCTATCAACCTAAAGAAAAGTTACGACAACCGGGATGCGCAACTATCCGAAGTTAAACTGGGCCAGCTTTATCTGAAACAGCACCAGGGCGATTCGTTACTGAACCTGCTTGGGCACTTACGCAATCAGTTGGATACCGTTTCTAACGCTGAAGCGGAGGCTGATTATAACCGCTTGCTGAGCTCTTATTATGGCGAAAAAGGCGATCTGAAAAAAGCGCTAACTCATTTGCAGAAGTACAATCTCCAAAAAGATTCTATCACTAAAATAAACAGTTTACTGCTGGAAACAGATGTAAATCAACAACTGGCAAATTATGAAAAACAGCACGAAATAGACTTGCTGAGCACTGATAATAAACTGCAGGTAATTTATATCTACGCAGTTACATTGGTAGTTATTTTGGCAGCCATCATTATATTTCTCGTATACCGTAACTGGAAACGCTCTAAGAAGGATGTGCTTACTGTTAACATCCTTAATCAGCAGATAAACGAACAAAACCATGTGCTGGAAAATGCCTTAAATGAACTGAATGCCAGCAGCCAGGAGAAGGACCGCATCTTACGAACTGTTGCGCACGATCTGCGTAACCCTATTGGCGGGATAGCATCCTTAACCAGTATGATGGCCGATGACGATTATACCGATGAGCAAAAAGAACTGATAAACCTGGTGAAGGAAACTTCGGTAAACTCGCTCGAACTCATCAATGAAATCTTAGAAGCAACCAATATATCTTCGGTTAAATTGAACTTGGAGCCTGTTGAAATCAACTCACTGGTAAATAACAGTGTTGAATTGCTGCGTTTTAAAGCCGCAGAAAAAGGGCAGCAGATCTTCCTCGAAACATTGAAGAAGCAACAGGAGCTGATGATCAGCCGTGAAAAGATCTGGCGGGTGATCAGCAACCTGATCAGTAACGCCATTAAATTCAGCCCTACGGGCGAGGCTATTTATGTAAAAGTTGCCGAAGAGGCGGATAACGTTATTATTTCGGTTAAAGATAACGGCATCGGCATCCCCGATAAATTGAAAGACCAGGTTTTCAACATGTTCACCAGTGCGCAACGCTCGGGTACTGAGGGTGAAAAATCATTCGGACTCGGTTTATCTATTTGCAGGCAAATAGTAGAAAAACACAGGGGCAAAATCTGGTTTGAGAGTAACGATGAAGATACTGGTTCTACATTCTACGTAAGCCTGCTTATGGAAAAGACAGATCTGCAAAATAACTTACCGCAGCAACGCAGCGTACCAATGTCCTGATGCTTTAATGATGCGTTCTTGAGTGTTGAAATTGACGTGTACCAACCCAAAGCGCGGATGATAGCCTTCGGCCCATTCAAAGTTATCCGTTAGCGTCCAAACAAAGTAACCGCTAACTTTAAGTCCCTCCTGCTTGGCTTTCAGAACTTGTGCCAAATAGTTTTGCAGGTAGGTAATCCGTTTGGTATCATTAATTTCGTTATCGCCACTGACAGTATCAGGAAAAGCGGCGCCGTTCTCGGTAATATAGATATCCCTGATCTGCGGATAGGCGTTAAACTTCTTTAACATATGATAAATAGAGGGCGGGTACACTTCCCATTTCATATCTGTTAATTCCACATTGCGTTTTTCGGCTTTTACCAGGCTGGCGCCAATATAGGGTGTAAAAAATGAGTACTTCACAATCTCTCGCGTGTAATTCTGAATGCCGATAAAATCGAAATCAAAACTCATATTATTCTCATCGCCGGGCTTAAAGTATTTCTGGATGCCTTTTAATGCGCTAACCTCCTGCGTGGGATACCCTAAACCTAAAATAGGTTCTATAAAAAGGCGGTTGATCAAAGCGTCTGCCCTCTTGGCTGCCGCAATATCTTTCGGTCTGTCAGAATACGGTTCTATTTGAGAGCAGGAAAACGTGGTGCCCAAATTTGCATCCGGTAATATTCCGCGAACTATCTTAGCTCCTGCCACCAGGCTTAAAACCACGTGGTGAACAGCAGGCAGAAAATTACGCAAACCCATCCGACCCGGTGCATGTATACCTAAAAAATATCCCGCCCCGGTAAATACAGCAGGCTCGTTCATTACCATCCAGTTTTTTACCCTGTCACCAAAGGAATTGGCGCATATAGTTGCAAAGTTGCTAAACCATTCTACAATATCGCGATTCGTCCAACCACCTTTATCTTCCAGGGCCTGCGGCAAATCCCAATGGTATATGGTTAACCAAGGCTCCACGCCTATCTCCAGGCAGTAATTAATAACTTTATTATAATGATCTATCCCGGCCTGGTTAACATCGCCGGTGCCCACAGGTAAAATCCGCGACCATGCTATGGAAAAGCGGTAGTTAGGAATGTTTAATTTTTTTACCAGATCGATATCACGCTTATAATTAGCATAGAAATCGCAAGCCACCATAGGATGATCGCCATTAAGGATTTTCCCCTTACGGGCAGAAAAAGTATCCCAGATAGAAGGGCCTTTGCCATCGGCATCGCAGGAACCCTCGGTTTGCAGGGCAGCAGCAGATACCCCCCAGGCAAAGTTATCGCCAAAAAGTTTTTTATCGAGTTGCAGAACGTTGTTATCAGATGCCATTAACTTGAGCTGGTATAAAGCCCAAAATGTACATTATAATTGTATAAATAAAGCGTAACCGAAAAAAATTAGTGTTTAAAAGACGAACGCATACTTTTAAGAAAAAAGTACTCGCGAATATCGCTTATCAGGCTGGCCAGTTTCACAAATAATTTCATGATGCTCGTGTTTAATGTTTTACTAATGTAGCTACCTTATATAAGCTGCAGATGTTTTTAATATTACATTATCATTAACACTTTTAAGACAGCAGCGCTTCGTAAATAACAAACATGATGTTTACTTTTGCTGGCGATGAAAGACTACTTTATCCGGATGTTTAATTACGATAGCCATGCCAACAGGCAAATAATTGAGCTGGTTTTACAACATCCCGAAAAAGCCGAAGCCGTTAAACTGATGGCTCATCTCCTGTTTGCACAAAACATCTGGCTCAACCGTTGTAAAGGCTTCCCTATCCCACCAGGTGCGCTATGGCCCGATTGGCCCGCAACAGATCTGCCCGGTATGATAGATGAAAATGGACAAGCCTGGGTAAACTATCTGGCAACTTTACAACCCGGTGATTTTGAAAAGATCATCAGCTATAAAAACACTAAAGGCATTCCGTTTAACCACCGATTGAGCGATATACTTACCCACGTAATAAACCATGGCACTCACCACAGGGCGCAGGCCGGGCAATATTTAAAAACTGCTGGAGTTACACTACCCATAACAGATTACATTTTTTACGTTAGAGAACAGGAATAAACATTTACATCATACACATCACTATGAAAAGAATACTCGCCGCTGCCCTTTTAAGTTTTATGCTTTATAGCTGTGCTGATACCAAAAAGCAGGAGGAAACGCTTTTAAATGAAGTTATTGCCGTGCACGATAAAGTGATGGCTAAGGATGAGCAGATTATGAAAAATAAAATGAAGCTGGATACCCTTATAAAAGAAAATAAAAAGCCGGAACTAACTCCTGTAGCAACAGAGCTGCGTACCAAACTGGATAGCGCCGATGCTAAAATGGAAAACTGGATGCATAAGTTTGATGCCGAGAATAAAGGCAAAAAACACGATGAGATTATGACCTACTTAACCGGGCAAAAAGGCGAAATAGAAGCTATTGATAAAAACTTTGATGCCTCTATAACCGAAGCAAGCGAATTTTTAAAACAGAACAACCTGAAATGAGAAAACTGGCTACACTAATAGGTATTGTATTGCTATACACAGCATGCAATACAAACGATAATAAAACAACCCTGCCTATCTACGGCAACAAGGATACCGTTACTAAAGTGATTGACGGCAAAGCTATTGTTGATACCATTTACCAAACCCTGCCAGCGTTTAAATTTGTAAACCAATACGGCGATAGTATTACCAATAAAAGCCTGAAGGGGGATATTTATGTGGCTGATTTCTTTTTCACCACCTGCCCTTCTATCTGCCCAATTATGCACCGTAACATGCTGACGATTTACGAAGAGTTCAAGAACGTGCCTGATTTTAAGATCATCTCCCACACTATCGACCCTAAGCATGATAGCGTTACCGTGTTAAAAGCCTATGCTGATAAGCTGGGCATAAAAGGCAACAGCTGGTGGCTGTTGCAGGGTAAAAAAGAAGAAACTTATCAACTGGGAGAAAAAAATTACCTGGTAGCCGTAAAACAGGACGATGGTACCCCCGGCGGCTTTGTTCACCAGGGCTGGTTTGTATTGGTTGATAAGCAACAGCGCATCCGCGGTTATTACGATGGTACTGTGGCTAAAGAAGTAGAGAAACTTGTAGCCGATATTAAAACTCTGCGTGCCGAAACTAATACCGAAATTGCCCAATGAAATTAAAGGTGATTGGCGTACTGCTCATATTAATTAGCATCATAGTAATTTCCTGCCAGAGCGATGATGAACTGGAATTTAAGCGCTATTACACCAATGGTAAGGTTGTATATCAAAAAAAATGTGAGAACTGCCATGGCAAAAATGGCGAAGGCTTATCTAACCTTATTCCCCCGCTTACTGATTCTGCCTATCTAAAAAATAATAAAAACCAGCTGGCCTGCTTTGTTATTAATGGGATGAAATCAAAGCTTATTGTAGTAGCTCATAAGAGCTTTGTAGGTGATATGCCTCCTACGGAAATAGCCCCTATTGAAGTTGCAGAGGTGCTTACGTATTTAAATAATTCCTTTGGTAATAAATTAGGTATTACAAATGTAGAACACGTTAATGCTGATCTGCAGCATTGTAAATAGCTATTTATGTATTGTTGATCAAGATGTTATATCTTACCGAATGTATATGAATATAATATATACTGCATTCGTAGCCTTGTAAAATCCATATAGATATATAGCTTAACCAAACACAAACCCGTACCTGTTGTTAAAAATCTAAACACTAAAGATTATGGAACAACAATTTGATGCGGTACTTACCGGTTCTGATAGCGATGTTAACGGCATTGTTACTGTGCTAAACAGCGGTGCTTATGAGTTTAACTCACTCGACGGAAGTTTACAATTGGTGATAGCCAAAAACGCAAGCAATAATTGGGAACGGGTAGCCGGTACCGAACCTTACTTTTCGGGATGGATAGGTGAACTTGCAGAACAAATTGAAACCGCAGTAAAACTTTAAAAACATGGAGAAGAGAGAATTAGGAAGATCGGGCATAACGGTGCATCCTTTTGCATTTGGCGGCAACGTTTTCGGTTGGACGGCTGATGAAAAAACATCCTTCGGCCTGCTTGATGCCTTTGTAGACCACGGCTTTGATTTTATTGATACGGCTGATGTGTATTCCTACTGGGTGCCCGGCAATAAAGGAGGCGAATCTGAAATAATTATTGGCAACTGGCTGAAACAGGGCGGCAAACGCAATAAAGTAATTATAGCTACCAAAGTAGGCAAACCTATGGGCGAAGGCAAAAAAGGCCTTTCTAAAGCCTATATTACAAAAGCAGTTGAAGACTCGTTACGACGCCTGAAGACCGATTACATAGACCTGTACCAAAGCCACGACGATGACCAGGATACACCTTTGGCAGAAACCCTGGAAACTTATACCGACTTGATAAAACAGGGCAAAGTAAGAGCCATCGGTGCATCAAACTACAAAGCCGACCGCCTGCGCGAAGCATTGCAGGTAAGTAAAGATCATGGCTTTGCACGTTATGAAACCCTGCAGCCCGAATACAATTTATACGATCGGGAAGACTACGAAACCCAATACGAATCGTTATGCAGGGAGAATAGCTTAGGGGTAATCACTTACTACTCATTGGCAAGTGGTTTTCTTACCGGAAAATACCGCGACGAAGCCGACCTGAACAAAAGCCAGCGCGGCGGCGGCGTAAAGAAATACCTTAACGGGCACGGTTACAAGATTCTTTCTGCATTGGATAAAGTTGCCGGCGAGCATAACGCTACACCTGCTGCTGTTGCTGTAGCATGGGTAATGGCAAGGCCGGGTATTACTGCCCCTATTGCCAGTGCAACCAGTGTACATCAACTTAAAGAAATCACCAAAGCCGCAGAATTAAATTTAGGCGCGCATGATATTGAATTGCTGACTACAGCCAGCAATTATTAAAACAGTAGCAACCGGGTTATTCAACCGGCAAAAAATAAGCCCTTTGATAAAAAATCAAAGGGCTTATTTTATATATTGAAAAGGGGATCTTTTAGAATCTGCCCGGGCGGTTAAAGCCGCCCTGCCTGCCGTTGGAACCATTGTTTTGAGCTATTTGCCCGCCGCCGTTTTGGTTGCCCCTATCGCGGCCACCGCCACCATTACCCCTGTCTTGTCTGCCACCATTTTGGTTTGCTGGTTGTGAAGGTTGTTGTTGGCCACCACCCCAGTTGCCGCGTCCGCCGCTACCGTTGTTACGGTCTGGTTGTGACGGCTGCTGAGGTTGTTGACCGCCACCCCAATTGCCACGCCCACCGCCATTGTTACGGTCTGGCTGTGATGGTTGTTGCTGCTGGCCACCACCCCAATTGCCGCGTCCGCCGCCGTTGTTACGGTCGTCTCTGCCACGGCCATTGAAGCCACCGCCCCTGTTATCGCGGCCCCATCCACCGTTGTTATGGTCGTTGCCACGGCCGGCGTAATTGTTATTACCACGGTTCCAGTCGCCGCGGTTAGCATTGCCGCCCCATTTGTTACGGTAAACATCGTGGTTCATATATGGCCTGCGTCCTCTTACCTCAAACCTGCGGGCGGTGCGCCAATCGTAGTTACGGTATGCGCCGGGTAAATAAGCAGCTCTTGTCCACCTGTTGCCATCCATATAAAAATAGCAACGCAGCGGGATGCTGTAATAAGCTTCTACCTCCGGCAGGTAGTAATAATCATCGCTGTTATCAAAATCATCATTATATATAGGGTCATAAACTGGTTGCGGTGCAGGTACATAAACGTGCCTTGCAGGTAAATTTAAACCGATATGTATAGAGAATTGGGCCTGTGCTTTGTTTGATAAAAAGCTGCCTAAAACAACTGCTGATAATAAATATATCTTTTTCATCTCTTTAAAATTTATACATCTATGACTGCATTATTAAGCCATAGTTTAAATGATTATTAGAATATATTAAGAAAGGTTTTTAATTCAATATAAAATTTTGTATAAATATATTTTATCAATATTAAATTTAGTCAATACAGAATATATACGCCTTTTCTAAGTATATTATATGGAGGATAATAGCCATATCTAAACATGTAACAGTATTGTTAGGATAACTTTTGGGGCTTAAACATATTTCCATATTTGCCATATATTCAGTTAATTTGGGTAGAGAACATATTATGGTTCGCTCTGTACAATAACTGTCACTAAAACATTCATTACCGTTTAAAACATTACTACCATGAGAAAGAAATCGTTCCTGTATTTTTTACCCATATTGGCAATTGCCGGGTTAATTGTCTTTAACGCCTGCACAACCGATAATGGCAAAACAGTGCAAGGCCATGCTGCCCCTGCAGGCCTAACTATACCACAGGGTTTTAGCGCTTCGGTTATAGCCGAAAATTTGGGTGCTGCACGCCATATAGCTATCAGCCCGCAGGGAGGCATCTATGTAAAGCTGCAAAGAGCTAAAAATGGTAAAGGTATTTTATATTTAAAAGAAGCGAACGGGGCAGCAACAGTTGCCAATTCTTTCGGCGCCTATGATGGTACCGGTATGGTTATAAAAAACGGTTACCTGTATGCATCATCAAACACCGATGTTTACCGTTATAAACTGAATGATAAAAGCGAGGTAATTAACCCGGAGCAGCCTGAAACTATTGTTACCAAGCTGCTGAACCGCCGTGCGCATAATTCAAAATCTATCGCGCTGGATGATGATGGCAACCTGTATGTAAATATTGGCGCTTACTCAAACATCTGCAGCGAATTTGATCCGGATAAAAAAGGCTGCCCTATCCTGGATTCTGCAGGCGGCATCTGGCAGTTTAAGGCCGATAAACTAAACCAGTCATACGCTGAGGGTGTGCGTTATGCCACGGGTTTAAGAAACATTGTAGGCCTCGACTGGAATAAACAAGCTAACCAGCTATTTGTAATGCAGCACGGCCGCGACCAGTTACACGGGTTGTTCCCGCAATATTACACCGAAAAACAATCAGCCATTTACCCTGCCGAATGCATGTATGCTTTAAAGAAAGGCGATAACGCCGGCTGGCCGTATATGTATTACGACCAGGATCAGAATAAAAAGATCTTAGGCCCCGAGTACGGTGGCGACGGTAAAAAAGAAGCGGATGCAAAATATGCAAACCCCGTGGCAGCTTACCCTGGTCACCTTGCCCCTAACGGTTTATTGTTTTATACCGGTACACAGTTTCCTGAGAAATATAAAAATGGTGCTTTCATCGCTTTCCATGGCTCATGGAACCGCGCACCAGAGCCGCAGGCGGGTTACTTTGTAGTATTCCAACCGTTTAAAGATGGCAAACCTGATGGCAAATGGGAAGTATTTGCAGAAGGCTTCTCAGGCTCGGCAGAGAACACATCAAGTGGCCGTGCAGACCACCGCCCATGCGGATTGGCACAAGGCTCAGATGGTTCGTTATATGTAACCGACGATGTAAAAGGCTCTATTTACAAGATCAGCTATAAAAAATAATAATGCGGATAAAACTTTTTACAGCGGCATTATTGTCGCTGATAGGCGTAACTTCTGTTACTCTTGCGCAAACAAAAAAGAAAGCAGCAGCTAAGGCGACACCACGCTACAGCCTTGCAGCTTCAATAACAAGCGGCTTGGCAGTTTACAAGCAATACTGCCTCACCTGCCACCAGGCAGATGGCGGTGGTGTGCAAAATCTTAACCCGCCGCTGGCTAAAACAACATTTGTTTTGGGTGATAAAACCAAACTGATAAACATAGTACTTAAAGGCTTTAATGAGGATGTGGAGATCAATGGCAATTATTACTCTAACGCTATGCCTGCTCACAATTTTTTAACCGATCAGCAGGTTGCGGATGTATTGAGTTATGTACGTAACAACTTCGGCAACAAAGCAAGCGGGATAACCGTTGCAGAAGTAAAAAAGGTAAGAGAAACCAAGTAAGAAACCTGATAACAGAATTACTTCAAAAAAAAGGGCGCTTCAATCTGAGGCGCCCGTTTTTGTTGTTATCCGCTTAATGTATATCGATATGCGGCACTTTTGCGTATTTTAAGTTTTACGCGTGTGATGCTTTCGTCGATATCATCGTGGTCGATTTTATCGGTAGCCTCCATATAAGCCTGGCGGTAGGCGCCTAATGCTTTGTTCCAATTTTTGTTCTTTTCAGCGTAAAGGCCTAACAGGTTATAAATAGCACATGTATCTACGCCCGGCGTTGCCAATGCTTTCGCGGAGACGGATGCAACATATTTATCCATGTTAAGAAATACAACCAGGCTCAGGTAATCGAAATAATTATCCGGAAACAGGGGCTCCAGTTCCATACAGGTTTTAAAATGATAGCCCGCGGTCTGGTAATCCTGCAGATCGTAGTAATATATTTTACCTAACTGGTAATGTGCACGTGCGTATAACGGGTCGTTAGCTATAATGGTATTCAGCAGGCTGAGCGCTTTTGGTGTATTATAAGAAAGCTTGTCAACCGCTTTAATGTACTTCTCTTCAATAGTATAATAAGTGTCCATGAAAATAAAAATGTGTTACCGCAGGCAAAACGCCCTGGGTTTGTGTAATAAAAATTTGAAATTGATTCCGGTATTAACCCGGCGGACTATGAGAAGAGTTGGATCCTTGATGCAAAGCTCTTCTGCAGCGTGCCCATGGGCCGCTTATTGGTGTTGCAGTATGAGTTTAAAAGTTGCATCGTGGTAATTATTATATGGCACAAAAATACAAAGTTTGTGCTTAATATCAAAATTAACAAAACTATCAGAAGTGTATTCCCTTACTTCCTTTACAGAAATACTTGTTACTGCTAAATTTAATTTTAACCGTATTCAAAGCAATTCCAAGGTATCAATAAATCCGTATCTTAGCGCGATAGCTACTACCTATGTCTAAAAAGAAGAAAAAAGGCAATTCATCCATCAACCAGGTGCTTACGCAAATGGTGCTGGATATATTTGAACAGAACGGAAATACCCCACTTAACCATAAACAGGTTTCGGCCAAATTAAACGTACGCGACCCCGACGCCCGCGAAGTGATCTTTGATGTTTTAAAGGACGAAGCCTTTAAAGGCGTTTTAAAAGAACTTACTCCAGGCAAGTTTCAACTGCTGGAACTGAAAACTTTTGTTGAAGGTAAGGTTGACCTCACCAACGACGGCTCGGCATTTATTGTTACCGACGACCCTACCGAAACCGATATTTTTGTAGCCCCGCGTAAATTGCGCAACGCCCTTAACGGCGACCGTGTAAAAGTTTATGTTTATGCCAAAAGCAAAGGTAAACGCCAGGAAGGCGAAATTATAGAGATATTACAGCGCAATAAAATGGAGTTTACCGGCGTGGTAAAACTCTCGGAACGTTTTGCCTTTTTTATCCCAGACGACCGCAAGATGATGCACGATATTTTTATCCCCATCAGTGACCTTAACGGCGCAAAGAACGGGATAAAAGCTGTTGCCGAAATAACCGACTGGCCCGCCGGTGCCAAAAACCCAATTGGTCGCATTAAACATGTTTTAGGCGAGCAGGGCGAGAACGATACCGAGATGAACGCTATCCTGGCCGAATATGGTTTCCCGCTGTCGTTCCCTGCTGAGGTAGAAAAGGATGCCGAGGAAATTCCGGCGGAGATCACAGCCGAAGAAGTTGCGAAACGCCGCGATTTTCGTGATGTACTCACCTTTACTATCGATCCATTCGACGCTAAAGATTTTGATGATGCCCTCTCCTACAAAAAACTGGAGAACGGTAATTACGAAGTTGGCGTACACATTGCCGATGTATCGCACTATATCATCCCCGATTCTGCCTTAGATAAGGAAGCCTACGAGCGTGGCACCTCCGTTTATCTGGTAGACAGGGTGATCCCGATGCTGCCAGAACGCCTTTCAAACGGCCTTTGCTCGCTTCGCCCTAAAGAAGATAAACTTTGCTTTGCCGCTGTTTTTGAGATGAATGAGAATGCCAACATTGTTGAGCAATGGTTTGGTAAAACCGTAATCCACAGTGACAGGCGCTTCACCTACGAAGAAGTGCAGGAAGTAATAGAAACTAAAACTGGCGATTACGTTGAAGAGATAGAAAAAATTAATGCCCTCGCCTACAAACTACGTGATCGCAAATTTAAGAATGGTGCCATCAGCTTTGAAACTACCGAGATTAAATTTAAGCTGGATGAAACCGGCAAGCCAACCGGCGTTTACGTAAAAGAACGCAAAGATGCCCACAAGCTGATTGAAGACTTTATGCTGCTGGCCAACAAAAAAGTGGCCGAGCATGTAAGCAAAATGGGTAAAGGCAAACATAAATACACCTTTGTTTACCGCGCGCACGATTCCCCTAAACCTGATGCACTGGCTAATTTTGCCCAGTTTGCAGCAAGGTTTGGGTACAAGATCAATACCAAAAGCGATAAGGAAACGGCCAAATCTCTCAATTTTTTAATGGAGGATGTTGAAGGTAAAAAAGAGCAGAACGTGCTTACACACCTGGCTATCAGATCGATGGCTAAGGCTATTTATACTACCAAAACAAGCAGCCATTACGGCCTGGCGTTTGATCATTATACACACTTTACCTCTCCTATTCGCCGCTACCCGGATGTGATGGTGCACAGGTTGCTAATGCACTACTTAACCGGCGGCCAAAGCGTTAACTCCGACCAGTACGAGGAGTTGTGTAAACACTGCTCGGCAATGGAGAAAAAAGCTGCGGATGCAGAACGCTCATCAGTTAAATACAAACAGGCCGAATATCTTAAAGACCAGGTAGGTAACGTGTTTACGGGCATTATTTCAGGCGTTACCGAATGGGGTATGTATGTGGAGATTATTGAAAATAAATGCGAGGGGATGATTCGCCTGCGCGATATAAGCGATGATTTTTATACTTTAGACGAGAAAAACTACGCCATCATCGGCCAGCGTAAAAAGAAAGTTTACCAACTGGGCGATGAAGTAAGCATAAGGGTGAAGAATGTGGATCTGACCAAGAAACAGATCGATTTTTCACTGGTACAGAATTAGTAAATTAGATATTAGTTGATTAGGTTGATTAAGTTGAACAGTGTAAAATCACTTAGCTTGATCAACCACTTATAAATCAACCTCCTGAAATGAGAAAACTCGAAGATCTGCAAGCGCTTATTGCCAATTCTGTTGGTGAATTAAAATTCCCGATTTATCCTGCTGAGCTATACGAACCTATCAGCTATATTTTATCTATTGGCGGCAAACGCATGCGCCCTGCCCTGTTACTGATGGCCTGCGACCTTTTTGGCGGCGATGTGGAAGCAGCCCTTTCTCCTGCCCTGGCTATTGAGGTGTTCCATAACTTCACGCTGATGCATGATGATATTATGGATAATGCCCCTATCCGCCGCGGTCGCGCTACGGTGCATGAGAAATGGGACAGGAACGTTGCCATACTTTCCGGCGATGTAATGCTGATAGAGGGCTACAAACTGATGATGCAGGTGCGCAACAACATCCTGCGCCAGGTGCTTGATATTTTTAACGATACCGCCGTTGGAGTTTGCGAAGGCCAGCAACTGGACATGACCTTTGAAACCAGCAACAATATCTCCATCAGCGAATACATCAACATGATCCGCCTGAAAACTGCCGTGGTATTAGGCGGTGCTTTAAAAATAGGCGCGCTTATTGGTGAGGCGGAACAAAAGGACGCCGATCTTCTTTCGGAATTTGGTGTAAACCTCGGTATTGCATTCCAGTTACAAGATGATATCCTTGATGTTTACGGCGACCCGCTAAAATTTGGCAAACAGGTTGGCGGCGATATCATCTCCAACAAAAAAACCTACCTGCTGATAAAAGCGCTGGAACTGGTAGAAGGCCCTGAAGCTGAAGAATTGAATAATTGGCTTACAGCTACCCAATTTGACGCCGCAGAAAAAGTTGCTACCGTTACCGAAATATACAATAGCGTAAACGTACGCCAGTACGCAGAGAACGAAATGAAGGCTTACGCCGAAAAAGCTTTTAAAGCCTTGGAACAAATTAACCTGCCCGAAGAAAATAAACAATACCTGCGCGATTTTGCTGATGGCTTGCTGGTGAGGGAATATTAGTATATTCAGGCTTTAAATGGTGGTATTGTGTTTTATCCTTCCCCGAAAAGAATGAGAGCATTAATTACATTTGGGTTATTATTACTGTTCAGCATAAATACAAATGCGCAGAAGATTGTAAAATCGAGTGCCGAAGTTCCTTTTTTAATTGGTTGCGATCAGAGAATGCCAGAATTTCCGGGCGGCAATGCAGCATTTAGCAAGTATCTTCAAACGACTTTGATATTTCCAAAAGGGCAAAAAAAACAAGGCAAGTTGATTGTGGATTTTGTGATCGAAAAAAACGGAATGGTTACTGACGTTACCCTGACTCGCAAACTATCTCCGCTATATGATGCTGAAGTCTTAAGGGTGGTAAAAGCAAGCCCGAAATGGAGGCCCGGCACTTTAAATAAGAAACCTATAAATGTTCGGTATTCTTTACCGATAGATTTTTCCACAAATTGATACATTGGCGTTAACCGTCTATTTCTTTTAAAATTATCAAATACTGCTTGTAAATTATCTCGTTAGAAATTAAACGACACTGATAGATTTGGTTTAAGTAAATTAGGTCTTTAAAACACCAATGCTTCAGGTGCTTTTAAACTTAGCGTGAATTAACGAATATGAAAAAAAACAGATACTTACTCGGCTTAGCGCTGTTAACTACGCTAAGCATTACGTCTGCCAGGGCCCAAACCTCGGGAGGCAAATTAAAACCCGAACAGGCCATTATGGATGTAAGGCATTACACCATCGCCTTGAACATGGATTTTGAAAAGAAATCTATAGACGGCTCTACCATTGTGGATGTTATTATGGAGAAGCCCACGAAGGTTTTGTTGCTGGATCTGTTGGACTCATTAAAGGTTACTTCGGTATCTGTTAATGGGAAGGCGCAACAGTTTGAACATCAAAATGACCTGATCACCATTAGCATGGCAAAGGAACTGCCTGCGGGTAAAGCAAGTATAAAAGTACTATACGGCGGCAAGCCACGCATCGCTAAAAATCCACCATGGGATGATGGTTTTACCTGGACGAGAGATTCCACCGGCCACCAATGGCTGGCTATTACTGCTGAGCAAACCGGCGGCAAGATCTATTTTCCGTCTAAAGACCATCCCTCCGATGAACCCAATGAAGGTGCCGATCTGATTATCACCGTACCTAAAGACCTGGTAGTTGCGGGCCCGGGTTTATTGAAAGGTGTAAGCAAAAAGGGCAGCACAGCTACTTATCATTGGAAAACGGCTTACTCTATTAATAATTACAGCATCGTATTCAACGCAGGTGATTACAAGGTGGTTAGCCGCACGTACAAATCAGTAAACGGAAATACCGTACCTATCCAGTTTTATGTACTGAGCGAGCATGCCGCTAAAGGCCCTCACCTGCTTGATCTGGTGGTAACTGCCGTGCAATCCAAAGAAAAATATTTTGGCGAATACCCTTGGGCTAAAGAAAAACTGGGTATTGTAGAAACCCCGCATTTGGGTATGGAGCACCAAAGTATGAATGCTTACGGCAATAAATTCAGATATACAAAAGTTGGCGGTCAGGATTTCGACTGGCTGATGTTCCATGAGTTTGGGCACGAATGGTGGGGCAATAAGGTAACCGCTCGTGATTGGGCCGATTACTGGATCCACGAAGGTATCGATACTTATGCTGATGCGCTGCCTATATTAGATATAGAAGGCAGAAAAGCATACATCGAACGTTTTAAAAAATCTGCATTCGGTATCCAGAATAAACAACCTATTATATTGGGTAAAGATATAGACGAAGCATCTGCCTACAACGGTGATATATATAGCAAGGGCGGCTACTTTATGCACACGCTGCATTATGTTATGGGTGATACCTTATTCTTCCCTGCGTTAAAGTCCTTAGCAACCGACCCTGCCTTTACCTACGATCATCAGAATGTTACCGATGAGGTAGAACAACACTTCAGCAAAGCCTACGGCCAAACGCTGAAACCGCTGTTTGATATGTACCTGCGTACAACCGATAAATTGGAGGTTAACGTAAAACAGCGCCAGGGCAATAAATACTTTGTGAAATTGCAGAATATCACTATGCCACTTCCGCTTGATATCACCACAGATGCCGGCGTACAGCGTGTTGTAGTAACACCTCAGGGTGTAAGTATCACAAGTAAAACAATGCCGGTGATCGATGCAGATGGCTGGTATTTGAAAAAGGTTATTTATGAGTAATAAATGAAGTATCCGGTTTTAAACTGTATCCTTAATATTCTTTGCAAAATATATTCCATGCATTTTCCTTTAAAAGCAAATGTTAATAACAAGAAAAGCCCCGAATCAAAAATGATTCGGGGCTTTTCAATATTGTGAGTTTTCGCTAAAATTATTCAGCTACTACTTCTTCAGCATCAGTTGCTTCTTCTTTTTTTGCTATTGGTGCTTTTTTAGCTTTAGGTTCTTCAGCAACGTTAGCTTCTGCTGCTACAGCAGGTGCAGGTGCTAAATCTTCAGCTACCGGTGCAACTTTAAAAGGAATAACAGAAACGTATGAACGGTTATCTGCTTTCTTTTTGAATACTACGTGCCCTGCAGTTAAAGCAAATAAAGTATGGTCTTTACCAATACCTACGTTTAAACCCGGGTTGTGTTTGGTACCACGCTGACGAACGATGATGTTACCTGCAATAGCTGGCTGACCACCGAAAATTTTGATACCTAAACGTTTGCTATGTGATTCGCGGCCGTTTCTTGAACTACCGGCCCCTTTTTTGTGTGCCATTTCTTAATTTCTTTTGTGGGATAACA